>ENA-ORTL01000019-ORTL01000019.1-human-gut-metagenome-genome-assembly--contig:-NODE-19-length-298390-cov-13.7543_pt1 | contig 298390 bp, 276 predicted proteins | sample MGYA00241916_ERZ509196 | MGnify/ENA primary metagenome ERZ509196 (study PRJEB26280, sample SAMEA2338844) | human gut metagenome | biome: human gut; feature: human-associated habitat; material: faeces... | reverse complement strand
GCAGAGAAAAGAAAAAGACAACCGCCCCCTTAGGAGGCTAGTTGTCTACAGCCTGTAAATATTCTTTCATTTTCTGATGATTCGTTTATGTTTACTTTATAAAAAGATGTTATATATGTATAATGAAATGTAACAGAGGGAGGTAATGGAACATGTTTCAGATACTGGTTGCGGAAGATGACAAGAATACCCGGCGGCTGATGGAAGCTGTACTGAAGGAACACGGCTACCATCCCATCCTGGCATGCGACGGCCTGGAGGCCTTGAAATTATTAGATACCCACCATGTAGACCTGGTTATCCTGGACATCATGATGCCCGGCATGGACGGCTATGAGTTCACCAGACAGCTGAGGGCTACAGATTACACCCTGCCCATTCTCATGGTCACCGCCAAACAGCTGCCGGAGGACAAACGGAAGGGATTCATTGTTGGAACAGATGATTATATGACAAAGCCCGTGGATGAGGAGGAGATGATTCTGCGCATCCGGGCCCTTCTGCGCAGGGCACAGATTGTGAACGAACGGCGCATCACCATCGCAGATGTGTGCCTGGATTACGACTCCCTGACCGTAAGCCGAGGGGATGAAAGCCAGACGCTGCCCCGCAAGGAGTTCTATCTTCTTTACAAGCTCCTGTCCTATCCCGGCAAGATATTCACCCGTATCCAGCTCATGGATGAGATATGGGGCATGGAATCCCAGTCGGACGACAATACCATCAATGTACACATTAACCGGCTTCGCAAGCGTTTTGAGGATTATCCCGAGTTTACCATTGAAACCATACGCGGCCTGGGCTACAAGGCGGTGAAACATCTATGAGACACAGGAGAAACCGGAAACCACTGGGTACCATGACCCTCATACTGACCGCAGGTATCTTCTTAATCATGCTCACGGTCATGACCCTGCAGGGATTTTTGATGTACCTGTACTGGAAGATTTTCTACCAGGCTGATATTCCCATCCCCCAGTTCTGGCGCCCCATTCCCCTGCTGGCCGTGCTCAGCGCCGTGGTTGGCGCCGGCCTCACCCTGCTCTTAAGCCGCATCCCCCTTAAGCCCATCCGCGACCTGATTGAGGCCATCAACCAGCTGGCGGATGGCAACTTCAAGGTGCGCATCCACCTGGACCTGAACCGTGAATTTGAACGCCTCTCCGAAAGCTTTAACCGCATGGCCCAGGAACTGGAGAACACGGAGCTGCTGCGCTCTGACTTCATCAATAATTTTTCCCATGAATTCAAGACTCCCATTGTATCCCTGAGAGGCTTTGCCAAGATACTGAAAAATGACAGACTCACAAAGGAGGAACGGGACGAATATCTGGATATCATCATAAGTGAATCCAACCGCCTGTCCCAGCTCTCCACCAATGTGCTGAATCTGTCCAAGATAGAAAAAATGAGCATCCTGTCCGATATGGAATCTTTTGACCTGTCGGAAGAAGTGCGCCAGTCTGTCCTGCTGCTGGAATCAAAATGGCAGAAAAAGGACCTGGAACTGTTTATTGATATGGATGAACTGGAATACCGCGGAAATAAGGCGCTCCTAAACCAGGTATGGATTAACCTGATTGACAACGCCATCAAATTTTCCCCTCAGAACGGAAAGATAAAACTGAAGCTGCACAGGAAGAAAGACCAGGTGGTTTTCCAGATTCTGGACAATGGATGCGGCATGGATGAGGAGACAAAGAACCATATATTTGACCGTTTCTACCAGGGAGACAGCTCCCATACGGCAGAGGGAAACGGCATTGGCCTCACGGTGGTGGAAAAAATCGTACACCTCCACAAAGGTCAGATCCGAGTCGTCAGCGAGGCCGGTATCGGTACCACCTTTACGGTGAACCTTCCTATTATCCCACCGCCTTCGGTTCTGTAAGTTTCTGTGAATTCTTCCGGCGATTTTTCCGGTGATTTTCTATGTGAATTTCCCCGGCGTGTATTTCGCCATGAATTCTGCCATGAGTTTCCCCGGTAAAATTTCTTTGACATACCGCACATTTTCTGATATGATGACTTTACTTTACAAAAGCCACTGCACGAAGCCCGGAAAGAACCCGCTAAGTGCCGGTGACATGTATCGCATGGAAGCGTCTGAAAGACAGGCGCCAAGTGTTCATAATAAGGAGGGCGTTTGATGTATTTATCCATTCGTTTAAGATAAGCAGCAATTAAATAAAACCTGATATGGTTTTTTTGTTGTGCCTGTTTTACGGATGAAATGCAGATACGCCTGATATATTTTTATGTAATATGTGAATTGCCCGCCGCTGATCCGGGGGACAGTTTGTTTTCTACATACAGGCAAGGCAGATAGAACCGTAATGGCTTTATCTGCCTTTTCATGTTGTATTTATATTATATTTATGCTGTATGTATGCTCTATACAGCCAAAACAGGCTTTGGGACAAACCCAAAACAGGACGCCATGTCAGGTCAGATACAGAATACGGAAAGGATTTTTTAATATGAATGATTATTCAAGATGGAAACAGAAATTTCTGACCATTGCAGCAGGCCAGACTGTCTCCCTTATCGGAAGCTCTGCTGTCCAGTTCTCGCTGATTTGGTGGCTGGCCAGCGAAACCGGCTCTCCCATGATGATGGCGTTATCCGGCCTGGTGGCATTTCTGCCCCAAATCTTCCTGGGTCCCTTTGCCGGGGTGTGGATTGACCGCCTGAAACGGAAGCATGTAGCCATTGCAGCGGATATGTTCATCGGCCTGGTAGCCGTGGTCTTTGCTGTCCTCCTGTGGATGGGCCATCCTCCCTACTGGTCTGCCTGCGCGGTTCTGGGCATTCGGGCCCTGGGAAGTGTATTCCATACACCTGCCATCCAGTCCATCGTGCCGCAGCTGGTACCGCCGGACAAGCTGGTCCGGGCCAATGGCTGGAACCAGTTCATGCAGTCCGGCGCCTTTATGCTGGGACCTGTCATAGGAGCTGCCATGTATGCCGCGCTGCCGCTTCCGGTCATCCTGCTGACTGATTTTATAGGCGCATGTGCTGCCAGCCTTACAATGGCGGTGGTAACCATCCCTGAACCGGAACACAGCCATCAGGAGGCCCCTCATTTAATCCGGGAGATGAAGGAGGGGCTTAGCATCTGCATGAGCGACCGCAGGCTGATGAAGCTGACTGCGGCCGCAGCCATTACCATGGTATTTTATCTGCCCCTGGCCTCCTATTATCCGCTGATGTCCAGCACTTATTTTAAGGCCAGTGCATGGCATGGAAGCGCGGTGGAATTCCTCTATGCCCTTGGCATGATGGTATCCGCCATCATATTCGGCAGCCTGGGCAAGGTAAACAATAAACTGAAGGCCTCCTACCTGGGACTGGCCGGAAGCGGCATCACCTGCTTTATCTGCGGCATCCTGCCCTCTGATATGTGGGCCTGGTATGTTTTTGCAGCGACCTGCATGTTCATGGGCGGAGCCGGCAGCGCCTACAATATTCCATTCGTGGCCTATCTGCAGGAGACCATACCTGCAAAAGCCCAGGGACGGGCCTTCTCCCTCTTGGGAAGCATCATGTCCTTAGCCATGCCTGTGGGGCTCCTCATATCCAGCCCTGTAGCCCAGATTTTCGGGGTAAATATGTGGTTTTTGGTATCGGGAATCGGTATTCTGGCTGTGGTGGCTGTATGCTGGCTTTCAGGAAACGATTAAGGGAAGGCTTATCTTTGTCAAGAAAAAACCGGCTTCCCGGCCGCTGTAAAAACTTCCGCCATGGTCCCCAATGATTTTAGCGCAGGTCTTAAGGCCGATTCCGGTGCTCTCCTTTTCCTGCGCGTCCTCTGCCACATAATTGCCAAAACAGATGATAAGACAATCCGCCCGCTGCTGATAGGATACGGTTACCGGGCGGTTCCTGTCTGCGTATTTGAGCAGATTGGAAAATATATTTCCGAATACCCGGCGGCACAGATTAATGTCCGCCAAAAGCCTGCAATTGATTTCATCGGAACTGCGCCTGATGTCAAAGCCCTCGCTCTCCATGTCAAAGAGGCTCTCCTCCACGATTTGGCCCAGGAATTCAGCCCCATTAACCTCCTCTGCCTCAAGCTCTTCCCTTTTTCTTCCATAAACAATGAAATATTCAAACAATTTATCTGAAAGTTCCTTTATCTGGTATGCCTTATCCCGAATGGAATTCAGATACTTTCTCTGCTGCCCCCGGTCTTCCCCCTTCTCCATCTGAAGTATGTCCACATAACCTAACAGGGACGTCAGAGGAGTGCGCAGATCATGTGACATGGCAGTGACCAGCTCACGGTTGGCCTTTCCCGCTTCCTCCTCTTTCTGCTGCCGTTCCTTGATGGCACAGCGCATGGCATCAATTTCCGCTGCCAGGGAGGCAAGCTCATCCTTCCCCTTTACCGTAATCCGGTAATCCAGGTCCCCGCCTTTTAATATCTGTATCTCCTGTTCCATCAAATCTATGTACCTGATTTTTCCGCGAATCAGCATGACCAGCATCAGCGCAAACACTGCCATGGAGATCACGCCTCCCAGCACACTGGCGGCAGCATAATATCCATATTCCACATAATAGCTGACCCCTGCCTGGGCAGTCCCGTCTGCAAATTTCACCTCATAAAGCCATGAGGTATCTTCCCACTCATTCATTTCCGGAACCATAACCATCACCTTGGCGTCATTGCTGTACCGAAACCTGCCGTCTTTATAGATGGTTATGAGAAGGTTCTTTTCTCCCGACGCCCACTTGTCCAGCATTTTACCGTCATTCGTGGACAGTCCGTTCTCTGTCACATACGCCTGAAGCCGCTCCACGCAGGCCTGTTCCCTCAGAATCATTCTGTCCTCACTGAAAAGCACACGGTCCAGGATACCAAAAAGCAGTGTATTAAGGGCCATGTAGAGAGCCAGTGAAACAAGGGCCGACGCCACTGCCGCCAGGGTAAGCTCTGTCCCCAGCCTGCTGATTCTCCTGCTCTTACTCAATCCGATACCCCTTTCCCCATACATTGACAATATACTTTGGATTCTTTGGGTCCGCCTCCAGCTTCCTGCGGAGATTCCTGATATGTACCATCACCGTGTTATTGGCGCTGTAAAAATAGGCTTCCCCCCACACGCTCTCATAAATATTCTCAATGGTAAACAATTTTCCCCGGTTGGACGCCAGCAGTAAAAGGATGCGGTATTCCAAATCCGTAAGAAGAATTTCCCGGCTGTTTTTCATGACCTCATTAAATGATTTCTGAATGACCAGATCCTTAACAGTTATGGATTCCTCCCCATCCTCCTCCTTGCCTTTATACACATGGTATCGGCGTATCATGGCCTTTACCCTGGCCGCCAGCTCCGCATAGGAAAATGGTTTTGCCAGATAGTCGTCACCTCCTGCCCCAAATCCCATGGTCTTGTCGGAGTCCTGGGTGCGGGCCGTGAGGAACAAAATGGGCGTATTTAACTTCCTTCGTATCTCTGCGCAGGCAGAAAATCCATTACGTCCCGGCATCATTACATCCAGTATAATCAGGTCAAATGTATCGTCTGCCGCAGACGCAGCCTGCTCCCCGTTCTCTGCTTCCACAACCTGGTATCCCTCACTTTCCAGCAGGATTCTCACTACCTCTCTTATCTCCGGATCGTCATCTGCAAATAAAATCTTCCGCTTGTCCAACCTGACACCTCTCTTTATAATGGCGTGTTTCATTTTTAACCATCCGGGTATGGATGTTCCGGGATGGCCAAACTATCTTCATTATATCTCAGATATTCTCTTACTTCCACCAAATAGTCCTATTGATTCAACTGTTTTTGTCCCTTCTTCCAGCTGTTCTTTCCCGTCAGTCATGCTTGATTGCCTCCAGCGCTGAAATCTTTACTGCTTTGCCGGCCGGATAATAACCTGCCCCCACGCCCACTGCAATGGAAAACAGGACCGCAAACAGGGACAGCCACCACGGTATCACGGACAGCCTGGAAGGAAGCCCCGCCATGTCCGCTTCCATGGCTCCGGCCATGGATGAGGACGACATTCCTTCGGAGGTCATATTCATGACAAAGGATATGGCATAACTGAATACAGTCCCTGTCACTCCTCCTAACAGCCCGATGCAGCCCGCTTCCAGAAGGAATATCCTTCTTATGTCCCTGACAAAACACCCCAGCGACTTCATAACTCCTATTTCCCTGGTCCGCTCAGATATGGACATAATCATGGTGTTGGTAATTCCCAGGGCTGCCACAAACAGGGAAATGGCTCCCAGGCCGCCTAACATCATCTGTTTCTGTCTGGCCTCCCGCTCCATGGGCTTTCGGATGGTCTCCATGGAGCTGGTCCGAAATCCCATACGTTTTATTTCCGTCTCCACCTCCGCCACCTGGTTCATATCCTTTACCTTCACCAGGGCGCCTGAATATCCCTTTTTCCACTCCGGCTTCCTGCCGCTCAGCTTAGCCTGCTGATCCAATAAGGTCTTAAGCATTTCCAGGTCCATCACAAGCCCCATGGATGTCTCCTCTCCTTTTCCGTAATCCTCCTTCATTCTTCCCGCGGCTTCCAGCTGGCGCGTGATTTTCTTATCATCCTCCTTATCGCTGCTGATATCCAGCGTATAGGCTGTTTTCATGGAATCAAAATATGGCTGGGGCTTCACAGGCATTCCACTTTCATCCAGGTTATCATATCCGCTGTACATATCAACCGTGTTTCTGCCGGAAGGCCTCTTGGTGTCCTCAAACATATAGGCAAAATTCTCCCCCACAAAGACACCATCCCTTCCCCCCTTGTCCCAGGTCCCGTCCGTCAGCTTGTATCCCATGGCTTCGGCTGCCTTTACGTCAATGCCCACAATGGTGGTGTAGGCGGACTTGTAACGCCGGTTTCTTCCGGCATACAGGGTGATGGGGATGTTTTCAGCTGTAAGTTTTGGTGTGACTGCCTCCACTGATTTCATTTCCTTTAAACGCCGGATTGCCTGATTATTCAGCTTTGCCGAGCGGCTCCCTTTGCCGGCCGAATATACATTGATAATGGTCAGATCTCCCATCTGGGCCAGCATGTTCTTCTGTGCCTCCTTCATTCCGATTCCAATGGATATCATAATGACCACGGAGCAGCAGCCTATGATGACTCCCAATACAGTGAGAAAGGTCCTGCTTTTATGGCGGGTCAGATTCTGGAGACATATGGTGAGTAAGTCCTTTGTTTTCATGTTTTATCTTCCTCATTTTCCGATGGCTGATCACGGCTGTCCTCCAGTTCATCCCAGCCTTCCAAATCCTGACCGTCCTCCAGTTCATCCCAGCCATTCTGCTCCTGGTACCGCTTGCGGCCCTTCAATCCTTTGGCTTTATTTCTCTTAATCCACAGAATTCCTGCCACCAGTGCTGCAGTTAGAATACCGGCCATCATTTTCCAGTTCATTTTCCTTCCCCCATCCATTTCTCCGTCCATCATATCTGCGCCGTCCGTTTCCTCAGCAGCTCCTTCTTTCACCTCGAATGTCACAGGAATCTCCATGGTCCTTATCTCCATGGACTCGTCCTCATATGTCACTTTTACCCTGCCCTCAAAGGTCCCTGCCTTTTTCGGGGTTGCTATAAAATCAATGGTCCCGCTTTTTCCCGCATCAAAATTCCCCAGATTCAGGCTTCTGTCAATTACCTGTATGTCCCCTTCCAAACTGGCTTCCACATTGTACACCTGTCCTCTTCCCTTGTTTACATAGGGAAGCGAGATGGTGGTCTCCTCATTCTGACGGATTTCCTCCACAAAAGAGGGCGGGCTCACCTGGAACCGGTCTGGCTGGTAAACCGGCACTGCAATGGTTTCTGCGGCAGTAGACTGTTTTCTCTCTGTTTTATCAATGTACTCATATTTGCACGATATGGTTATCTTAGGGGACTGTACCTTGGAATCCTTTGTCTGGAACAATGCCTGGACATCCACCTGCTGTGCTTTTTTCTCACCCGGTCCCATCTTTGGAACATAAAATGTGTTGGAGGACGAGTTGATAGATAAACCTTCTCCTGTTTCCAGCGAAATGACCACGTTTTCTATGGGAGACACCTGACTGGTATTCATAAACTCCATGTTCAGACGAAACACCTGTCCTGCTGAGACTTTATCTCCATATGTATAATTAGTCAGTATGATATTTGGCGTGGGGGCTCCCGGAGTGGCTGTCTTGCCATTGGTAGGCACCACGATTCGTTGGGAATACGTACCCTGGACCGTTCCCTTATCTGTATCATAATCAAATTTCAAGGTGATACCCAAAAGCTGGGATGCTGCTGACGACAATTCGGATCCCGCCTTAAGGTTCACAGACACGTCCACGGACTGTCCCGGCCCTATATCCCCAATCTGCCGTGTATCGGTTGCCTCCAGAAGAGATATCTGGTCATTTGGCTCAAAGGTAGCTGTAAGATTCCGTATTCCTTTGACTGTGTCGGTATTTTCCAGTTTTAAAGTAATCTGAAACGGCTGGCCGGAACTCACTGGTCCCATAGGTCCCCTGTCTATGAGCAGCACGGGCTGTCCTGTAGCCGTGCCTCCTTTTACAGGCAGAAGCACCTTTTGCACAGAGGCAGCCGATGTAAGCTGTCCTCCTGAATAATAGTTGTATTTTAACTCCAAATCAATAAGCTGGCTGGGACCGGATATATCCTGTCCCGCTATCAGATTGAATTTAACCAGCTCAGCTCTCCCGGTATCCAGGCGGCTAACGATCCTTGTGTTAGTGTCACCGCCTATGAACAGGGAACTTCCCGGCGATACATTTACCACCATATCCTCGATATCCGCATCTTTACTGGTGTTCTCAAGCTCCACTTCCAGCGTGAAGTGGTCACCGGGGCCAACGGGATTTTGCGGCGAGATTCTCCTGACTCTTATGATTGGCTGCCCTGTGGTACTTCCCGTATCCCCATTTTCCCTGGGAGCCGACTCCTCGCATTCCGAAATATTTACTTCCAGCTGTTCAGAGGGAATTCCGGAACTCTTAAATCCCACCTTCAGCCTCAAAACATCCCCCTTTCCCGTATAAGTAAGCCTGGTAAATGTCACTGTAAACTCCAGGTCGTCCTCCTTGTCCGATGTGATCTTTACCTTTGGATTTTCCCCATTGCGGAAGCTGTCGCTGAGTTTTGTTACCGTTACTCCCCGTTTTCCCACCTCACTTGTCTTGATTCCATTGCTTCTTACATTGACCACCACTTTTGCCTGGCGCCCTTTGCGCAGCACATCCAGGGTGTCCTTTGAACCGCCCGGCGCAAAAATCTCATACTCACCCACCCACAGGCTTCCACTTCCCGGGGCACCATCGTCTGGATTATTGGAATCCTCCTTTCCTCTGACCCGTCCTCCGCTGCCCTCCTGGCTGCCGCCGTCCTGAGCCCCGCTGACGGAATCAGCCCCTGAACCGCCTGTCTCACTGCCCATCTCACGGCCCGGCTCACTGCCCGGCTGGGATGTTCCCGCTACACCGGTTTCCGTTCCGGCACTTTCTGTTGTGCTGTCTCCTGCTCCGTTGGCTCCTGCTCCGTTGGCTCCTGCTGCTCCGGCTTCCATTCCTCCAGTCCCCTCTCCAGCCATTCCGCCTTCGTTTCTCTCATTAATCCCTTCTGCGGCAATCGTTTCCCGCCCCCCGGAACTGTCTGTCTCCTCTGCCAAAGCATTTCCGCACATTCCTATTATCATAGCAGTTGAAATCATCACTGCCGCTGCCCGTTTGAGCCTTCCTGTTATCTCCATCCTCACTGTCCTTTCCTTTCATCTCCCGTTATGATTCCGTCCACCAGGGTCACGATTCGGTCCGCATACCTGGACATGCCCGGGTCATGGGTCACCAGTATGATGGTCTGGTTAAATCTTCTGGCAAAGCCCATGACCATGTCCATGATTTCCGCTGTTGTTTTTGTATCCAGATTTCCGGTTGGTTCATCTGCAAACACTACCTCAGGTCTGGACACAAATGCCCTGGCTATTCCCGCTCTCTGCTGCTGGCCCCCGGACATCTGGGAGGGATAATGATGAAGCCGGTGTGAAAGCCCCACACGTTTCAGCATTTCTTCTGCCATGGCCTCCCGCCTCTTCCGGTCCATTCCCTTAAACATCAGGGGCATAGCCACATTTTCAACCGCTGTCATGGACGGCAGCAGATTATATGACTGAAAGATAAAGCTCATATGTTCCTGCCGGAAAGCGGCCAGTTCCTCCTCATTCATATCCGATATATTTTTCCCGCGGATAAACACCTGTCCTTTTGTGGGTTTCTCCATTCCGGCCAGTTGATTCAAAAGCGTACTCTTTCCTGACCCCGACGTTCCGAAAATACAGCAGACCTCGCCTTTATAAATCCTCAGATTAATCCTTTTAAGGGCCACCACTTCCTCGTCCCCCATCCGGTAAACCTTGCGCACATTTTTAACATATATGATTGGTTTTCCATGGTCCATTATCTTGTCACTCCTCTTTTTATGTGTCTATGATAGAAAATAATCCCCTGGAAAATACCTCATATAAATCTTAAGAAATCTTAATTTCACACATGTCTGTATTTTGGAATGACCTTTTGCTATAATGGTTCCATATGAACGGATAACTGCCGGAAAAAGGAGGAGAGGAAATGAAAGGCGCGATTCTCGAAAAAGGTGAAACAGGTTACACCTATCTAAAAAAACTGTTCCTTTCAATCCGCCACGCCCAGAAGGACTTTAACTGGCTCATCACAGACTGTCAGTGCTGTACCCAAAGCGAAGCCTTTTATCAGAGAATATTCCAGTATGACCGATATGGCTGGCTCTCTGGAGAGGAGCTGACCCGCATGGTTGAGACAGAGGATTTCCAGTGGATTTGGGCTGTTCTCTCCGGCTTCCCCCGGCATATCTCCCTGGCCCAGGTACTGGAATACGACCTGCCCTATGCTGACATGTACACCGGATTCTGGACCAATCCTGTCTCCATCCAGCACCCCCTGGCCCAGGTGGAAATCGTTCCCTGGGACAGTTCCTGCACCCTTGTCATAAGCCGGAATCACAGGATCGTGTCGGATTTCATGGATGGTTTTCCCCTTAGCAGGGATTTATCTCTGTACAATGAGCAAAAGGGAATCTTTGATGAGTCGGATGAACTGGAGCGCTGGCTTTCGCAGCACAAATAGGGCCTTGCTCCAAAATCCTCTGCCCATTGGAATAAAGCCCAATACAAAAAGAAACTCCATTCCGGAAGGAGGTCTAATTCCGGAATGGAGTCCGTTTTCAGGAAAGGAGCACAATATTGGAACATACATTTTGGACCGCACTGGACAAATTAGTGGAACAGTCAGAGATTATCATAGACCGTCCAAAGGGGTCGGTTCATCCCGTACATCCGGACTTTATCTATCAGGTGGATTATGGATTTCTGAGAAATACATCATCCATGGACAGGGAGGGCATAGACATCTGGGCAGGCAGTGACCATACGGCCGGGATTGACGCCATCCTGTGTACGGTTGATTTGTTGAAACGGGATTCTGAAATCAAAATTCTCCTGGATTGTACGGAGGAAGAAAAGATGTTGATATACAAAGCCCACAACGATACCTCATGTATGAAGGGCATCTTAATACGCCGAACCGCAGGGATTTCTTATAAACCATGAGAGAATTATCAAAATTACCAACTTAAGCAGTCAGGCCCATTGAGCCGCTTTTATGAATACCTCTGTCAAAAATAAGATTCCCATAAGTAATTATTAAATATTTTCATATTTTATTAAGAGGCTGCTCAAACTTTTGACATATCTGAACTGTATACTTTAGTCATAGATAGATAAAACATCCTGATTAATACAATATACAGCTTTTTCATACCCAGCCGGCACGACCCCATCGCGCCGGCTCCTCTCCTTTTAAGGGATACATAATCCTATCCTCCCGTACTCACCGTCTTATACCACTGTTCATCCCAAAATCCCCCTTTCCCTTCTTTCCTATATCCCTATTCAAATGAACAGCCATGAATAAGGCTGTCATGGCGGAGAGAACATCTGCTGCCGGCTGCGCATACAGGATGCCGTTTAATCCCCACAGCGCCGGGAAAACCAGGATAATGGGAACAAAACAAATTCCCTGTCTGCATGCCCCAAGAACAAACCCCTCCCCTGCCTTTCCAAGAGCCAGGAACAGAGAGGAATACACGGTGTAGAATCCAAATAACAGGAAGGATAATCCATTGGCCTTAAGAGCCTTTTGTCCTATACGGATCATTTCCATGTCGTTCTTTGTAAACCGTGAAATGACAGGGCCGGAGAAAACTGCCATAGTAAGTCCGAATACCGCGCAGAACAGGGTGGACCACACCACCGATATCCTGATTGCCTCATGAAGGCGCTCATAGTTCCCTGCCCCGTAATTATAACCGGCAATGGGCTGAAATCCTTTGATGAATCCAAATACCATCAGGCTTCCCAGGGAAATCATTCTTGTGACAGCTCCCATCCCGGCAATCACAGAGTCCCCATACGGCTTTGCCTGCATATTAATCATGGTGATGGAGAGGCTGGTCAGCAGCTGGAAGGCCAGAGTGGGAATCCCTATTTTCAGTATCTCAGACATGATTTCATTGGAAAAACAGCAGTTCCTGAAACGAAAGCTGAACATGCTCCTTCCGCTGATAACATAATACAGATAGATCAGGGTGGAAACTGCCTGTGAAATAGCCGTGGCAATGGCTGCTCCAGCCACTCCCAGCTTCAGGACATAGATAAAAACAGGATCCAGGACCATATTAAACGCAGCGCCTGTCAGCAGAACGCACATGGTGGTCCTGGCTGCGCCCTCGCTGGTCACAATATTATTCATGGTGACGTTAAACACATTGAATATGGATGACACCACATAAATACCCGCGTATGTAACAGCATAGGGAAGTATACTGTCCGTTGCTCCCAGACACTTTAACAGGGGCTTCAAAAAAATGACCGCGCAAAGGATGACCGCCGCTCCCACAAAAATACTGCTGTACAGGGCCGTGCTTGCCGCCCTGTCCGCAGTCTCCCTGTCCCCGCGGCCTAACAGTCTGGATATATAGGATGCCCCGCCGTTTCCAAAGAGTAAGCCCAATCCTACCACGACCTGCCCCAGGGGAAACGCAACGGAAATCGCCCCCATCTGACTTGTCCCCAGACCTCCCACAAAATAAGCATCCACCAGGTTATACAGCGCATTAATCATCATTCCAATCATGGTGGGCAGCCCCATGGCTAACAGTACCTTTGGTATGGGCGCGTTTCCCAGCAGCTCCATTTTCTTATTACGTCCTTCCATCTTGTACTCTCCTTTCACTTGACACAACTTGTAAAATATAGTACTATAAATTATAGTAAAATGGCCATAGGGCACATGATACTATAATTTATAGTACTTGTCAAGAGAAAAAAGGAGGTCGCCATGGCAACCATAGATTTAATTGTACTGGGTATTTTAAAAAAGGAATCCCTGAGCGCCTATGATATCCAGAAGCTGGTAGAATACCGGAACATTTCAAAGTGGGTGAAAATCAGCACCCCATCCATCTACAAAAAAGTAATCCAGCTGGAAGAAAAGGGATATATTAAGAGCAATATGATAAAAGAAGGAAAAATGCCGGAAAAGGCAGTCTATTCCCTGACAGAAGCCGGTGAACAGGCATTTGAAGGCCTGATGTTGGAAATTGCGTCCAAACCAATCCACATCTTTCTGGATTTTAACTCCGTCATTGTAAATCTGCCAAGCCTGTCCCCGGACAATCAGGCAGATTGTCTGGACAGGATTGAACAGAACGTGAACATTTTAAAAACATACCTGGAAGAAAATATCTCGCTGAAAGAACATTTGCCGGAGATTCCTGAGACAGGTATGGCAGTGCTGCAGCAACAGTTCATCCTGGCCCAGGCAATTGAATCATGGATTGCCTCCCTGAGACATACTTTGCCGGAATCATCCGTCCATACAGTGCCGCAAAGCAGGAAGAGTTAAGGCAAACACCGCTATCCCCAGTGTTGCCCCGCCGGATATCAGAAACCAGTTCTCGATTCCCAGCGGACCGGCCAGGGCTCCTGACAGAACAAGCCCCAGCGGCATTGCCGCCATGCTGATACTGCCGGACAATGACAGCGCCCTGCCCAGGTATTCCCCCTGAATTTTGATCTGATAAATGGATGTCTGTACCCCAAAATAAAAGGGGACAGAGATTCCCATGAAAAATGACAGGAAGGCAAAGATATAAAATCCTTGTGGAGGCAGCAGGCCGGTTATCAGGGTACCGGCTCCATATATACCTATGGACCCGGCGATAGCCTTTATCTTGTCTATCCGTCCGCCCCATATACCCAGGGAAACAGAGCCAACCAGGGTACCAGCTGCAAAAACAGTCTCCACCAGCCCCGATTCCCTGACACTGCCGTTAAAATAAGACATGGTAATCAGAGGATACAGGGTCCCTATGGGAAAATATATGACTGCATATAATGCGCCAATCACCAGCAGCTCCCGCATTCCGGGTACACTGCGCATAACGTTGTACCCCTCCTTGACCTCTGCCAGAAGATTCGTTTTTTCCTTATCTTCCCTGAAAATTCCCGGTATATCCACTGCCGCCAGGGTACCCACTGTAAAAAACGCTCCCAACACATCCAGCATCAGAATGGCTTTCAGCGGAAACATACTGTACAATACAGCCGCAATGGCAGGACTGGCTATCATGGACGCAGATTCAAAGCTCTGTGAATAACCGGCGTATTTTGTCAGCTGGTCCTTTGGTAAGATGGACGGCATAATAGCCTGAAGGGACGGGGCATAAAACGCATTGCCAATGCTTCGGATGAATAATACAATAAAAATCAGCCAGATCGGAATGTCCCCCCAAATACCTGAAACAGCCAGTGCCACACAGGCTGAGGACATCACCAGATCCGAGCAAATCATGATTTTCTTCCTGTCATGCTGGTCAATCAGCACGCCGATGAACATTCCCAGTACGGCCTGGGGCAGGAACCCGGCCAGCGTTGCAAAGGAAAGAACGGCCGCTGACTTTGTCTTTCCGGTTATATACCATATGATTGCCATTTGTACAATAGAGCTGGTCAGGGTCGATATACCCTGGCCGGTCCAAATTACAAAAAACTTCTTTCTCCATCCTGCAAACTGCTATTCCATGGTTTTTTCCGCTGCCTCCTCTGCTGCTCTTTCATTGTCAACGTTACGCTGTCACATGTTTTCTCTCCGTCACATGGTTTTTCTCCGTCTCATGGTTCTCCCCGTCACATGGTTTCTCTCCGACGCATATTTTCTCTCCGCCATATATCATCCATCCTCCGGAATTCATATCCCCTCCCGCTCAAATATCTCCTTCAGCCTGAGGGCGTCCTCCAGCGTATTCTTCCATCCATCCCGTTTCATGTCCACGCGTCCCTCCGCCGATACCAGGACCTCTTCCTCCTCCAGAAGCATTCTCTGCAGGTCCGGATGTTCAAAGGACGCTGCGCCGGTCAGATATCCCTGGCTGTTGACCACACGGTGGGCCGGAACTTCTCCGGCCAGACCGCGGTTCAGCGCATAACCCACCTGCCTTGCGTTTTTCGGTTTTCCGCAGAGCAGGGCGATTTGACCATAGGTAGCTACCTTTCCTTCCGGCACTGTCCTCACCGTAATTCCCACCCGTTTATAAAAATCCATCTTCCTTATCCTCCGGCAGCAGCCATGCCCATTTATCTCACTTACTTTTTCGGAATCCATTTCTATATATCTGAATCCTGCTCACAAAAAGTATATATATATATTGTATCATGAAGCATACCATTTAAACAGACAAAATACAAAACAAAAAAAGCCCCCAGGGCAAATCCAAAAACACAGGACTGCCCCGAAGGCCTTCTTACTATTTCATATACATCTGCTGCATTTATTTCCCCTGTCCGTAATAAGCATTGGGCCCATGCTTGCGCATGAAATGCTTATCCTGCATACACTGGGGAGCTGGTCCTGCCTGGGGATTGATGAGTTCCGTCATGAAATTCATCCTGGCAATCTCCTCCAGCACAACGGCATTGTGGACAGCCTCAGCCGCGTCCTTCCCCCATGTAAAGGGACCATGGTTTTTACAAAGCACAGCCGGAATGTAAACCGGGTTCTTGCCCTGGAAGGTCTCAATGATAACCCTTCCAGTATTCATCTCGTAGCCTTCCTCGATTTCCTCTGCCGTCAGGTTTCTGGCGCAGGGAATCTCACCGTAAAAATAGTCCGCATGGGTGGTGCCGTAGCAGGGAAGAGCCCTGCCTGCCTGTGCCCAGGCCGTTGCATGAGGGGAATGGGTATGGACAATACCGCCAATCTCCTTAAACGCATTGTACAGCTCCACATGGGTGGCTGTGTCGGAGGACGGGTTCATCTCACCTTCCACCTTATTGCCCTCCAGGTCCATGACCACCATATCAGATGGCTTTAACACGTCGTAATCCACCCCGCTGGGCTTTATGACAAACAGTCCCTTTTCCCGGTCAATTCCGCTTACATTTCCCCAGGTGTAGGTGATAAGGCCCCTGCGGGGCAGCTCCATATTGGCTTCATATACCTTTTGTTTCAATTCTTCTAACATAATCTGTATCCGCTCCCGTTCCTGTTAATCCTTCTGTGCTCCACAACTTAGTCCTTCTTGCTCACAGCTTAATCCTTCTTGCTCACAGCTTAATCCTTCATATGCTCCACAGCAGCCTTCTCAATGGCAAGCCCCTCTGCATACCGCTTCATGAATGCCTCGAATCCTTCCACATCCTCTTTCACAGGCTCCATTCTGGTTCCCTTATCCCCGGCAAAAACCTTGTTGGCCAGGTAAGCGTCCAGGGTCTCGCCCTCCTGCCTGCACCGCATGTAGGAGGCCAGCAGCGCAATGCCCCAGGCACCGCCTTCACCGGCTGTCTCCATGACAGACACCGGCGCGTTCATGGCTCCTGCCAGGATTCTCTGTCCCACACCCTTTGTCTTAAAGAGACCGCCGTGGCCCAGAATACTGTCCACCTTCACATGCTCCTTCTTAAGCAGGATATCCATGCCGGTCTTAAGGGCGCCCAGGGATGTATACAGGTGTACTCTCATGAAATTTGCCAGGTTAAACCGGCTGTCCGGCATACGCACAAACAGGGGACGGCCTTCCTCAAAGTGTGTGATGTGCTCTCCTGAGAAATAATTGTAGGCCAGCAGTCCGCCGCAGTCGGAATCTCCCTCCAGGGCCTTGTTGTAAAGGGTTCCAAAGAGCTGGTTCATATCTGCCTTCATACCCATGGCCTCTGAGAACTCCTTAAACAGGTTCACCCATGCATTCAAATCCGACGTACAGTTGTTGCAGTGCACCATGGCTACCATATCGCCGGCCGGCGTGGTCACCAGATCAATCTCAGGATATACGTGCTCCAGTTCCTTTTCCAATACCACCATGGCAAACACGCTGGTACCGGCAGACACGTTTCCGGTGCGCACAGCCACGCTGTTGGTGGCCGCCATGCCGGTGCCTGCGTCGCCCTCCGGCGGACACATGGGAATGCCGGCTTTCAGGTTTCCGGATGCATCAAGAAGCTTTGCCCCTTCTTCCGTCAGGACACCTGCGTCCTCTCCCGCCACCAGAGCCTTGGGCAAGATGTCCCGCAGCTTCCATGGGAAATTCTCTCCTGCCACCAGTTGGTCAAACTGTTCCACGCGCTTCTGGTCAAAATCCCTGGCATGGATGTCCACCGGGAACATGCCTGCCACATCACCAATGCCCAGAACACGTCTGCCTGTCAGCTTCCAGTGCACATATCCCTCCAGTGTAATGAGGTAGTCGATATCCTTCACATGCTCTTCTTTATTGAGGATGGCCTGGTAGAGATGGGCAATGCTCCATCTCTGAGGGATATTGTACCGGAATACCTCTGTCAGCTTCCCGGCGGCAGGACCTGTAATGGTGTTCCTCCAGGTGCGGAAGGGCACCAGAAGCTCGCCCTCTTTATCAAATGCCATATAACCGTGCATCATGGCTGAAAAACCAATGGAACCAATGGTGGTCAGGGTGATGCCGTAGGTTTCCTTCACATCCTCAGCCATTTTGCCGTAGCAGTCCCGGATGCCGGTCCAGATATCCTCCAGGGTATAGGTCCAGATGTGATCCACATACCTGTTTTCCCAATCATGACTGCCGGAGGCAATGGGTGTGTGGTCCTCACCGATAAGGACTGCCTTAATCCTGGTGGAGCCCAGCTCTATGCCCAGGGAAGTATTTCCATGCTCAATCTGTTCTTTTATCTTATTTATATCTAAACTCATGAATTGCCCCTCCACTTACTCATTAAGGAGCGGGCCTGAGGGCACATAAAAAATATGCTCCCAGGGTCCGCCCCATATATCCTGTTCCTAATCCGCAGGCCGCCTCAAACCGCCGCAGCTTCCGGACGCAAAGCATTCTGCCTCATGCCTACCTGTAAGCTGCCGCATTCCAGCGAAGCTCGTTCTTAAGAGCGCGGATGCTTGTGTCCTTGTCAATATAGACTGTCTCAATACCCATGGCATCAGCCCAGTCTCCCATCTGCTCGGCCGTCAGGTCATAGGAGAACGCCGTATGGTGGGCGCCGCCTGCCAGAATCCAGCTTTCTGCCCCGGTTGCCAGGTTTGGCTCCGGCGTCCAGAACGCGGTTGCCACAGGAAGCTTAGGCATTGGCTTTTCTGTTTTTTTGCACTCCACATCGTTGATAATCAGGCGGAACCTTGTGCCCAGATCCACTAAAGATGTGGCGATACCATGGCCTGTCTTGGATGTGAATACAAGTCTGGCCGGGTCCTCCCTGTCACCCATGGACAGCGGGCAGGCCTTGATGCTGATTTCCCCGTCTGCAATGGTGGGGCATACCTCCAGCATGTGGGCTTCCAGGATTCCCTCCTTGCCAGGCACTAAGTTGTATGTATAATCTTCCATGAAAGAGGTTCCCTTGGCGTCCTTCATGCCCTGGGTCATAATCTTCATCAGCCTGACCATGGCAGCCGTCTTCCAGTCGCCCTCTGCGCCGAATCCGTATCCCTTTTCCATGAGACGCTGGATAGCCAGACCGGGAAGCTGCTGCAGCTCGCCCAAATCCCCAAAGTGGGTAACGATGGCGTGGTAATCCTTTTCTAAAAGGAACTTCTCAAGGCCGGCCTCAATCTGGGCCTGTACCGCCACATGGCGCTTAAATTCCTCCGGATCCCTGCCTTCCGGCAGGATGGTGTACTTGCTGTAATACTCGTCCACCAGGGCTGTGATATCTCCCTTTGGCACAGCCTTTACATACTCGGCCAGCTCATTGACCGGGTAAGCGTCCACTTCCCAGCCAAACTTCATCTGGGCCTCTACCTTGTCGCCTTCGGTGACAGCCACATTCCTCATGTTGTCCGCAAACCTTGCCACCCTGACATGGCTGCTCTCCATGATGCCCACAGCAGTGCGCATCCATGCGGCTATGCGGCCCACCACCTTCTCATCGCTCCAGTGGCCCACAATGACCTTTCTCTCTATGCCCATGCGTGTCACCATGTGGCCGTATTCCCTGTCTCCGTGAGCGGACTGGTTCTCATTCATGAAATCCATGTCAATGGTATCATAGGGAATCTCCTGGTTAAACTGTGTATGAAAATGCATCAGGGGCTTTCTGTATTCCTGCAGTCCCAAAATCCAGGACTTGGCCGGTGAAAATGTATGCATCCAGGTGATGACGCCTGCACACTCCTCATCCGCATTTGCCTCGTTAAACGTCCTGCGGATCAGCTCATTGGTAATCAGTGTGGGTTTCCACACCACCTCATAGGGCAGGATGCCTGATTTATTAAGACTGTCCACAATGATTCCCGAATGCTCCGCCACATGTGCCAGGCACTCATCTCCATAGAGATCCTGTGAACCTGTACAGAACCAGAACTTATAATTCTTTACTGCTATCATATCTCTCATCCTCCTTAATTGTCAGCCCCTCAGGCCGCTGCCGGCCGGTTGGCGCATCGCTGTCTGTCAATCTTCTGTCTGTTCTTCTTCCTCATCATCCGGAATCTCGCCATACTTAATATATTCGCCTTTTATGAATTTCTTAAGGGACCAGCCGGCCAGAAATGCACCTATGGCGCCAAAAAGAACTGCACAGCCAAGCTGTACCATCTTGCCTCCGCCCGCAGGTTTTAAAAACTCCTGCAGCAGGCCAAAGGCCAGGTATACAAGATAGCCTCCTGCCGCCAGACGCAGTATTACGGTTATCTGAGTTGGTTTCGCGGCATTTTCTTCTTTCTTTGCACCGGTTTTTGCACCCATTACATTTCCTCCTTATGCGGCTGTTTCAGGACCTTTACCGAATCCCGCTCAATGATATCCGAATCAAACAGATAGTTACCGTCAAAATAGGGATTTTCAATCATACTTATCATGTTCTCTGCTGCTTTCCTGCCCAGCGCCTCCATGGGGTGCGGGAAGGAGGTAAGCTTTACGCCGGCCAGGGTTGCCAGGTCCGAGTTGTCAATGCTGACAACAGACAGCTGGTCCGGGATGGCAATGCCCCGCTTCTCGCAGAGTCCTGACAGCACATAGGCCACCTCATCGTTATAGCATACCACTCCCGTACAGCTTTCCAGTCTGCGAAACAGATAATCCGCCCACTGGTCCAGGTCCAGAAAATCTTCCGTGTCCAGCCATACCACATTGGCATCCTTTACCTTGATTCCTGCCTCCAGCATGCCTGACAGAAACCCCTTATACCTCAAATGCCCCTGTCCGTCATCGCTTTTGAACACGCCTCCGATATTCCGGTGGCCGTTCTTAATCAGATATTCCACAGCCTTTTTGCCCACCTGCTCGTCGTTCATGGACACGCAGGGCAGCTCCAGCTCCGGATACCGGCTGTTGAAGAACAGAATCGGGATTCCCCGTTCCTTAAGCTCCTGGTAGTAATGCAGATTTGGATTGGGGAGGGCGCTTTTGGCCGGCTCCACAATCAGTCCGTCTATAATGTCTTTGTCGATCAGGTTATTCAATATGTCCTGTTCCCTGCTGACCCGGTTGCCGGTAAAGGCAATCTGGGTGGTGTAACCTTTTTTGGAGAGAACCCTCTCGATTCCCCGCACCACAGGAGGGAAAATATAGCTGTCCACATAGGTACTGATTACAGCGATGTTCATGTACCGCTCCTGGCGCTCCGCCTTGCCGTTGCCGCCCACATACGTACCGCTTCCCCGCACCCGTAAGACCAGCTTCTGCTGCTCCAGAATATCCACGGCATGGCGCACCGTCTGGCGGCTCAGACCGAAACGCTCGCTGAGTTCATTCTCCGAAGGCAGCTTTTCGCCCACCTTCAAAGCCCCGCTGTTAATGTTGTCCAACACCCAGTTATAGACTGCTTTATATTTCAGCTCCTGTGTACCCATAATCAAAACCTATCCTTTTTTCCTCTTTGATAACAAGTCTACCGTAACCGCACCTAAAAGTACAGCGCCTTTTACGATTTTCTGGATGTCGGTGGACCATCCGTAGAGGGACATACCATTGTTCAGGATACCCATGATAAAAGCACCTACCACAGCTCCTATGATGGTTCCGATACCGCCGCTGGTAGCCGCGCCGCCGATGTAACAGGAGGCAATGGCATCCATCTCAAAACCGTCGCCGGCCTTGGGGGTTGCGGAGGCGTTACGTGCGGAAAGCACGATACCTGCAATAGCACTTAAAATACCCATGTTGGTGTATACCCAGAAGAACACTTTCTCAGTATTGATACCGGAAAGCTTTGCCGCCTTGGCATTGCCGCCCAGGGCGTATATCTGGCGTCCGGCAACGGTCTTGCTGGTGATGAAATGATACAGGCCCACCAGTACGCCCATGATGACCAGCACAAACGGGATGCCGTTATAGCGTGACAGCTTGTAGAAGAAGAACCATACGATCATCAGAATGACGGCTTCCTTTATAATAACCTGCCACAATGGATTGGTTGAGAAACCATATTTTTTCTTGGTATTAATGCTCTTAAGCTCTGCCATAATAACCAGTACCGTGGCAATGCCTGCCACAATAATGGAAACCAGGTCCAGGGTGCCGTTTCCAAAGGGAATCTTCACAGTTGGCAGAAAGCCTGCGCCGATGTAAGTATAACTGGTGGGAAGGGGTCCCTTTGTCTGGGCCTTTAACAGGGTATATGTAAGTCCGCGGCCCATAAGCATGGTTGCCAGGGTTACGATGAACGGCGGAATGCTGAGCTTGGATACAAACAGACCCACGAACATACCGGCCAGGGCGCCCACTGCCAGGGCAGCCAGGATGGCGACCCACATATTGGTGTGGTAGTCAATCATCAGGATACCTACGGTTGCGCCGCACAGGGCCACGATAGAGCCGACGCCCAGGTCAATGTTTCCTGTCAGACAGCATAACAGCATACCAACTGCCAGGATAACCACATATCCGTTCTGCATGATCAGGTTGTTGATGTTGGCCGGCGACATATTCTTTCCGCCGGTCATGACTGCGAAAATCAAGAACACCGCGATTAAAGCAAGTACCATGCCATACTGCTTCATATCAATATTAACTGTTTTCTTCTTATCCATCTCTACGCTTCCTTTCCATTATCCGCCATAATACATTTCATGATTCGTTCCTGGGTTACCTCTTCCTTGGTCAGCTCTCCTGCAATCCGTCCTTCGTTGATGACGTATACACGGTCACAGGTACCGATTACCTCCTGCATCTCAGAGGAGATGACGATTACCGCCTTGCCTGACTTGGCCAGTTCATTGATGACGCAGTAAATCTCATACTTGGCGCCTACGTCAATACCCCTGGTAGGCTCATCCAGAATCAGCACATCCGGCTGTGTCAGCATCCACTTGGCAAGAACCACCTTCTGCTGGTTGCCGCCCGATAGGGAGCCCACGGTCTGGTTAATGGAATTAGACTTGATGTTAATTTTCTTCTTGTAATCCTCCGCAGCCAGAATCTCATCATTTTCATTGAGAACACCGTTCTTGGAAAAGAAATTTCTCATGGCGGACAGGGTCATATTCCACTTGATATCCTTAATCAGCACAAGTCCATAATTCTTCCTGTCCTCGGACACGTATGCCAGTTTGTTGTTGATGGCGTCCTTAACGTCCTTTATATGTACTTCCCTGCCGTTTATCTTAATGGTACCGCTTATTTTCTGTCCGTAGGACCTGCCGAATATGCTCATGGCCAGCTCGGTCCTGCCCGCGCCCATAAGTCCTGCCAGGCCCACAACCTCGCCTTTGCGCACATGAAGGGAAACGTCCTTGATGACCTGCCTCTGGGCGTCGTCGGAATGGTACACATTCCAGTCCTTTATCTCGAAAATCGTATCACCAATTTCACAGTGCCGTTCCGGGTAACGGTTGGTCAGCTCGCGGCCCACCATGCCTTTGATGATGCGGTCTTCCGTAAATTCATCTCTGCCCTTCTCCAGGGTCTCAATGGTCTTTCCATCACGGATAACGGTAATGGAATCAGCCACATAACTGATTTCGTTCAACTTATGGGAGATAATTATGCTGGTGATTCCATGGGATTTAAGGTCCAGCATGATGTCCAGAAGCCGGCGGCTCTCTTCGTCGTTGAGTGCGGCTGTGGGCTCATCCAGAATCAGCAGCTCCACCTTCTTGGCCATGGCCTTGGCAATCTCTATCAGCTGCTGTTTTCCCACGCCCAGGCTGCTGATGGGCGCGTTCAGGTTTTCGCCTCCCAGTCCAACCTTTTCAAGCATTTCCTGGGCCTTCTTATGGGTAAGTGTCCAGTCAATGATACCTTTGGCTGCTTTCTGCTCATTTCCCAGAAACACGTTCTCAGCCACCGACATGTACGGGCTCAGGGCCAGCTCCTGGTGGATGATAACAATGCCCTTGGCCTCAGACTGCTTGATGCTGTGGAACTGACACACATTGCCGTTATACACGATATCCCCGCTGTATGAACCAAAGGGATAAACGCCGGACAGCACATTCATCAGGGTGGACTTTCCAGCCCCGTTCTCACCGCACAGCGCATGGATTTCTCCGCGTTTTACCTTGATATTGACATCGTCCAAGGCTTTCACGCCCGAGAATTCCTTCGTGATGTGGTTCATCTCCAAAATATAATCGGACATCTTTTCAACTCCTTTTCTTGAAAGATACTCTGTAAAAAGCGCAATCGGGCGGCGGAACCTATGCCGCCGCCCGAATCATCTTTACTGTGCCAGCTGCTCCTCTGTATAGTAGCCGCCGTCTACGATAATTTCCTTATAGTTGTCCTTGTCTACTGCTACCGGTGTGCACAGGTAAGCAGGAACCACAACCTTGCCGTTATTGTACTGTTCGGTGTCGTTGATTTCCGGCTCTGCGCCTTCCAGAACAGCCTGTACCATGGTTACGCACTTCTCAGCCAGGAGACGTGTATCTTTGTAAATGGTTGCTGTCTGGTAACCGGAAATGATGTTCTTAACTGCCATCAGCTCAGCATCCTGTCCTGTAATCAGCGGCCAGTCCTCGCCAACCTTGTAGCCGGCGCCTTCCAGAGCAGCCTTACAGCCGTATGCGAAACCGTCAAATGCGCTTGCGCAGATGTCTAACTTCTCGTCAGCATAGAAGCCGGTCAGATAGTTCTCGCAGTTCTGCTGTGCTGTTTCCTGGGACCATCTCAGGATACATGTATCCTCGAAGGAGGTACGTCCGGACTTGCAGACCAGTGTTCCGTCATCCAGGTATGGCTGAAGAACTTCCATCAGTCCGTTGTACAGGAACAGTGCGTTGTTGTCATCAGGTGAGCCCATGAAGAACTCGATGGTATAGGACTCGCCGGCTGCCTTGGCTGCGTCCAGGTCCTTTGCTTCCTTTATGTAGTTGCCGATTGCAGTACCAACTCCCTTGTTGTCAAAGGTTGCATAGTAGGAAACTGCGTCGGTATCCATCAGAAGACGGTCATAAGCGATGATGGGGATGCCTGCGTTCTTAGCCTGCTCCTCTACGTTTACAAGTGCGGAGGAGTCGATGGATGCGATTACCAGACAGTTAACACCGGATGCAATCATGTTCTCAATCTGTGAAACCTGCATCTGCACATCATCTTCTGCATACTGAAGGTCTACTTCATATCCAAGTGCTTCCAGCTGCTTCTTCATGTTGGCACCGTCGTTAATCCAGCGCTCGGATGACTGTGTAGGCATGGCAACGCCTACCTTCTTGCCTTCCCCGGTTGCTGCCTTGGCTGCCTCGGTAGCTGCGTCTGCCGCTGCGCTGGAATCAGCCGCTGCTGCGGTTGTGTCTGCTGCCGCTGCCGCTGTGGTAGCTGCTGCCTCCTGTGAGCCGCCGCATCCTGTTAACAGTGAAGCTGCGATTGCCGTCCCCAGTATCATGCTTAAAATTTTTCGTTTCATATGTTACCTCCCATGGTTTAATTTATACATACAACTTGTGTACATGTTCACAAGCTTGTACTTTCGTTAATTCAGCTAACCCTTGCGTCATACCATCTGATTCATTTGGACTATTTTGCACTTTTGTAGATTTCGCTCTGTCTGCATTGTGCGTTTCGTCAATATTTCTTACGTTTTTCTTTAAATACACTATACATTTTTGATGCATGTTTGTCAATAGGTATTTATAACTTTTTTATATTTTTTATTGTTGTACGTACAACTTTAACGTCATTTTTTCTATTTTCGTCTAAAAACGACCTGTCTCATCCTGTAAATAGTTCTGAATCCCGTTCCCCGGACGCAAAAAATGCCAGCAAGCCGACGACAGGCTTGCTGGCACAATGTTCTGTTAAATTTTTAACTCTTTTTTGTTTACTTTTGCCTGATGGCCATGTTTCGGTGATTCCCCTTACTTGTTCTTTCTTTTCAGTGCTGCAATCAGACTCTGAAGCACGATGAAGAAGCACAGAAGGGCCGCAATGGTAATTCTCACCCACCAGGAGGAAAGCGTTCCCTGGAAGGTAATAAAGGACTCGATGGTTCCCTTAATCAAAACTCCGAAAAGGCTTCCGATAACATTTCCCACGCCGCCGGTCAGAAGGGTTCCGCCGATAACTGAGGACGCGATGGCATCCATCTCAAATCCCTTGGCCTGCTCCACGAAACCGGAGCATGTGTTCATACAGAACAGAAGGCCGCCCAGTCCAGCCAGGAATCCATCCAGCACATAAGCCTGGAGCTTGATTCTTCTCACATTCAGACCCAGCAGCAGGGCAGACTGCTCATTTCCGCCAATGGCGTAAATGGAACGGCCGAACTTGGTATACTTAAGCACTACAAACACAATGGCCAGAACCACCAGGGCGATGATAACACTGGGGTATACGTAAGGATAAATCATGACTCCCTTTTTATTCAGGTAACCGCCAAAGGGCAGGTACATCTTGAATGTGGCAATGCCGGTAAATGTCTTATTTGTGATGCTGATCATCTCCTGGCTGATAATGGAGGTCATGCCTCTTGCAAAGAACATGCCCGCCAGGGTCACGATAAAGGGCTGTATCTTAAGGTAGGCCACCAAAAAGCCCTGTACCAGGCCGAATATACATCCCGTTGCCAGCACGATAAGGATGGCCGGAAACGCACCGATATTTCCCCTCTCCATCATCCAGGCCAGCATCATGCACACCATGGCCACCACAGAACCAACGGAAATGTCGATACCGCCTGTAATCATGACAATGGTCATGCCGGTTGCCACCACAATCAGGCCCGCGTTGGATATGAACAGGTTGAGGAAGTTCTGTACCTTTGCAAATCCTCTGCCGCCAAACATGATGATACCTGCTATATACATCACAAAGAATAATATGATGGTCACAGCCAGCAGGAAGGAGTTGCCGTCCAGTCTTTTCTTTTCACTTCTGTTTTTCATTATGCCACTCCTCCTTCCACGTTCTTGGATGAATGTCTGGAGGCCAGACGTTTCCTGAATTTCTTAAGTTCCTCTGACTGCACAGCCACAATCAGTATAACCACAATGGCCTTATATACAGGAATCTGGTCCGCAGGCACGCTCATGGCATAGAGGGTGGTGGTCAGGGCCTGGATGGTATATGCGCCGATTACGGATCCCAGCAGGGAGAACCGGCCGCCGCCCAGGGAGTTGCCGCCCAGGGCCACTGCCGCGATGGCGTCAAGCTCCATGTTGAGGCCGATGTTGTTGGCGTCTGCGGAATAGATGCGGGAGGATGCCACCAGTCCTGCGATACCTGCGCACAGTCCGCAGAACGCATAGGCCATCCAGATGATTTTCACGGATTTAAGACCTACCAGCCGGGATGCCCTCTCATTGATGCCCACGGACTGGATGTACATTCCCATGGCTGTTTTCTTCAGCAGAATATAGGTGAGCGCCACCACGATTACAGCCACAAAAATTGGGGTGGGAATGGGAATTCCCGGTATGTTGTTGCCCAGCAGCTTATATCCGTCCACGCGGATGTATGTGATCTGTCCGTTTGTCACCAGCTGGGAGATACCCCTGCCCGCAGTAAACAGAATCAGGGTCGCCACCATGGGCTGTATCTTAAGCTTTGCAACCAGTAAGCCGTTAAAGCCGCCGCACACCACGGCCGCTGCCAGGGCTGCCAGCACAGCCAGGACGTAGGGATTGGCATACTCATTGACCGACACCTCACCGCCTGCCAGGACCCTGGTACACACAGCCGCAGCCACTGCCATGACAGCGCCCACGGAAATATCGGTTCCGGCGGAGGCAGATACCACCAGGGTCATGCCCACGGCCAGCACCACCAGCTCGCTGGCACGGTTGATTACGTCAATGATATATCCGTAGAGGACGCCGTTATTAATCGTAATCCTAAAAAACGTGGGCGTGGTAATCAGATTGATTAACAGTACTATGATAAGACAGGATAACGGAAGAAACAGCCTGTAACCTGTCAACTTTTTAAGTTTCCCCATCATTCTTCCCCTCCTCCTGCAATTGCCTTCATGATGGAATCCTGGCTCAGCTCGTCTTCCTTAAGCTCTCCCACCTTCCCGCCGTCGCGCATGACCGCCATACGGCTGCAGGTGCGGAGCATCTCCTCGATTTCAGAGGATATAAACACCACGGACATGCCGTCCTCCGCAAGCTTCAGCACCAGCTTCTGGATCTCTGTCTTGGTACCGATATCAATTCCCCTTGTAGGCTCATCCAGAATCAGAAAATCAGGATTGGTCAGGAGCCAGCGTCCCAGAATTACCTTCTGCTGGTTGCCGCCGGAGAGCTGTTTGATAGGAGTCTCCCTGTCGGCTGTCTTGATTTGAAGAATATCAATGTATTTATCCGTGAATTCCTCCTGTTCCTTCCTGCTCATGAGCCTGAACATGCCTTTCTTGGCCTGGAGGGCAATGATGATATTTTCGCGCACAGACAGATCCGCGATGATCCCCTCCTCCTTGCGGTTCTCAGGCAGATAGGCCATGCCTTCCATCATGGCGTCAATGGGAGCGTTGACCTTTAACTTCTTCCCCTTTACGGCCAGCTCGCCGCTGTCCGGCTTATCGGCGCCGTATATGGCGCGGACCAGCTCGGAACGTCCGGATCCCAGAAGTCCTGTAAGGCCGATGACCTCGCCTTTATGTATATCCAGGCTGAAGGGTTTGATGGTTCCCTTGTGGCCCAGCCCCCTGGCGCTTATGATTACATCTTCCTTGACCGTGGACACGCCCTCCTTCTTGATGGCTGCCAGATCGTCGAAATCCTTACCCATCATTTTGGCCACCAGCTGTACCCTCGGCAGCTCCTCCACCTTGAATTCTCCCACCAGGGTTCCGTTTCTAAGAACCGTAATCCTGTCGCAGACAGCATATACCTGTTCCAGGAAATGGGTGACAAAGATGATTCCGATTCCCTTGTCCTTAAGCTGTCTCATCAGCACAAACAGCTTCTCCACCTCACCGTCGTCCAGGGAGGATGTGGGTTCATCCAGAATCAGCACCTTGGCCGACATATCCACCGCCCTGGCAATGGCAATCATCTGCTGGATGGCAATGGAATAGTTCTCCACAGCCATGGTCACATCAATGTGGACATCCAGTCCCTCCAACAGCTTCCTGGCATCCTCCTTCATGGTCCTCCAGTCAATCATGGGACCTTTTTTCGGTTCTCTGCCAATATAAAGGTTCTCTGCCACTGACAGATTGGGACACAGGTTCACCTCCTGGTAAACCGTGCTGATGCCATTTTCCTGTGCTTCCTGGGGCGACCGGTTGATGATGGTATTGGATGAACCTTCCATTCGGATTGTACCGGTCTCAAACTCCTCCACGCCGGTCAGCACCTTGATCAGTGTAGACTTCCCGGCACCATTCTCGCCCATAAGGGCATGGATTTCGCCTTTTCTCAAAGTAAAATCCACATCCTGCAGCGCCTTTACACCGGGGAAATTCTTGTTGATTCCCCGCATTTCCAAAACAACGTTCTGCTCCATGCGATTTCCGCCTTTCTACCGTTATACGCCCCATTTCCAGGGCTCAGTTACTAGAACACATCCAGCCTCAGGCTTGAAAAGGGGGAGAGCCGTGCAACGACTCTCCCCACCGCCTTTCCTGAACTGTTACGAAAATGTTGATTAATAAGCACGCTCAGCCTTGATAGACTCTAAATCCATGGATGTATCGAAGTAAGCTTCGTCTACATACTGAATCTTCTCAACGGTCTCGCCCTTCTCCAGCTTCTTGATGATCTCATCTACACGCGGTCCGTGTAATGGGTTGCACTCAAATGCTGCGTTTAAGTCGCCGGCTATCATGGCGTCAAATGCTGCCTTAACTGCGTCGAAGGAGAAGATGATGATGTCGCCGTCAGGTCCGCAGGTCTTGCCGGCTGCCTTGATTGCGTCGATAGCGCCGAATGCCATGTTGTCGTTCTCAGCTACTACCACATCAATATCGTCATAGGACTTAAGGAAGGATTCCATAACTTCCTGGCCCTTAGCCTGTGTGAATTCACCTGTCTGCATATCTAACATTTTCCAGTTGTCATGCTGCTTTAAGATGTTTCCGAAACCTTCTGTACGACCAACCTGAGCGGATGCTCCGATGGTTCCCTGAAGAGTAACGATGTTGATGTCCTCGCCGTCTCTTCCCTGTGCCTTTAAGTAATCAGCCAGCCAGTTTCCTGCTGTCTCGCCTTCCTTGATGAAGTTGCCGCCTACCCAGCACTCATACAGGCTTTCATCCACGTCCATCTGACGGTCGGACAGGATAACCGGAATGCCTGCTTCCTGTGCTTCCTGGAGAACTGCTTCCCAACCTGTCTCAACAACGGGAGCCACTACGATATAGTCAACATCCTGCTGGATAAAGCTTCTGATGGCCTTAATCTGGTTCTCCTGTTTCTGCTGTGCGTCGTCAAAAATCAGCTTGTAGCCGTTTTCCTCTGTAAAGGTGGACTTGAAGGACTCTGTATTAGCTGTTCTCCAGTCAGACTCAGCGCCAACCTGGGCGTAGCCAACCACAATCAAATCACCGGATGCAGCGTCATCCTTTGCCTCTGCCTCTGTCTCAGCCTCTGACTTCTCAGGAGCCGCCGTGGTGTCGGCTGCTGCTGCCGTTGTCTCAGCTGCTGCGGGAGCTGCTGTTGTCTCTGCAGGCTTATTTCCGCCGCCGCACCCTGCCAGCAGGGATGCTGCCATTGCTGCACATAACATAACGCTTAATCCTTTTTTCCTCATAATACGTAAACCTCCTTGATTTGTATTTTGTTTCCCCTTGTTGGTATAATCATATCAGTTGTTAATAACAAAAACAACGGAATTTCTCCGTTGTTTTGTACACGATTTTTAGAATTTTTACAGTTTGTTCATACATTTGGGTGTTTTTTTACGATTATGGTTGGATATTTTTCAATCCTCCCCTTCCCTGTCATATCCGGACTCCAGCGGAATATTCACCACAGCTCTTGTGCCCAGCCCCAGGACGCTCTTAAACTCCAGGCTGCACCGGGAACCATAGTTCAGGCGCAGGCGCTCCGCCACATTGAAAAGCCCGAAACCGCCCTTGGGAGCAGGTCCCTCCTGGAAAGCCAAATCTTTTTCCCCTCTCAGCTTCCGCCTGACGGCCTCCATCTCCTCTTCTGTCATGCCGGCTCCGTCGTCCTCCACCTCCAGCACAGCCATGTCCTCCTTTGCGTATCCCCGGACCCAGATGCGTCCCCTGCCCCTTTTATTCTTGATTCCGTGGTAAAGGGCGTTCTCCACCAGGGGCTGGAGGGTAAGCTTCAGGATTCTTCGTTCCTCCAGGGATTTTTCAAGGGTGACCTCATAATCCATGATATCCTGGTACCGGATCTTCTGGATCTGGAGATAGCTTTTGATATGGCCGATTTCCTCCCGCATGGTGATAAAATCCTTTCCGCCGCTGAGGGTTGTGCGGAAAAATTCGGACAGGGAGGTAACCATGTCCACCACAGCCCGGTTCTGTCCCCCCTCTGCCAGCCACACAATGGTATCCAGGGTGTTGTAGAGGAAATGGGGATTAATCTGCTCCTGGAGCAGCTGCAGCTCCATGACGCGGCGCTGGTTCTGTTCCTGCCGTATATCCTCAATCAGCCGTCCGATTTCCTCCTTCATGTGGTCAAAGCTTCCCGTAAGAATTGCCAGCTCATCCCCTGCCTCAATCTTGGGGCCGGAGGTAAAATCCCCCTTTGCAACCCTCTCCGTCTCATTGCAGAGCTTCTGTATGGGCACAGTGACGCTCTTGGTTATCCTGCGGCTGAGCAGAAGGCTGATAATCAGGATGGACACCAGCAGAGTCAGGCTGACCACAATGGCTGTGTGCTCCTGGCTCTCCAGCTCCTTCTGTATCTCCTGGACATGGAGCGTCTCATAGTATACATACTCCCTGCCCTGCTTTTCAATATCAGCGGTCAGTACACGGACGCCGTAATCCAGTATTTCCATGTTTTTATCATACATGCCGTGGGGCAGGTTGTCCTCTATCTCGTCCACCCTCTGCTCCAGCTGGTCCAGGCAGTGGAGCAGCCAGTTAATCCTGGTCCGGTTGGCCCCCTCCGGCGTCCGCTTTAACAGCTGGCGGTATGTCTTTCTGGCATCGCTTATGGTCTGATGCGGGTCCTTAATCTGTTCCCATCCGTAGGGCCGGTCCTCCTCCATCAGCTCATGGATGGACTGGTAGGTCCGCATTCCTATGACAATGCGGTACATGCTGTAGTCCACATCCTCCCGCAGGTTGGCCGTGACACTGTTGGCCTGGGTGATATTGGCGATACTCTGGGTGTAGGCATTGCAGAACTTGGCCACCGTGGCCATAAGATAGATAACCAGCACCGCCAGGGGAATGATGATGATAAAAGTCATCAGGTTCAGACGCTTTTCCAGGGGCAGGCGATCCAGGATATGGTTCGTGTCCCAATCCTTCCCAATGCCCTGTTCCTTCTCATTTGCTCCGTCCTGCCCTTTTTTGCCGGACCCGGTCCTCCATTTTCCCGTCATGACCCCTCCCTGCTTCCCGCCCTGTACTCCTTAGGTGTACATCCAACGGTTTTCTTAAACAGATAGCCGAAGTAATGGGAATCCTTATATCCCACCTCGTACCCGATTTCAGAGGTCTTAAGATTAGAGCACATCAGCAGCTCCTTTGCCTTTTCCATGCGCACTCCTGTCAGAAACTCCACAAAAGTCACTCCCATCTCCTGGCTGAAGATGGAGCTGAAATAGCTGGGACTGATATTGACCCTGGCAGCCACCGTGTTCAGGGAAATCTCCTCCTTGGCGTAATTATCATAGATAAACGCCTTGGCCTCATCCAGAACCTGACTGTACTTGCTGGCTGTCTGGCTGTCCCTCAGGGTCATGACCTCCTCAAAAAGCCTCACCAGCTTCTCCTTCAGCATGTCCAGGGCACAACCGTCCTTAAGTACCTTTTCCATATCCGACAATTCCCGCGGGAGACGTCCCATGTCCAGTCCCAGCTGTTCCAGAAATGTGCTGACACAGAGATAGCAGTCCATGACAATGTACTGGCGGAACATAAAAGACTGGCAGTTCTTTTCCCCCACATTCTGGAAATACTCCTCCACAAACCCGGAGGCCTCTCCCACGGTCCCCTGTTTCAGAAAATTTTCCAGGGTCTTTCTGTTCACCTTGGACGCATCCACTGAATTAATATCAATGGTTTCCCCTGTTCCGTGGACCATGCCGTCCATCTGGCTGTAGCTTATAATCCGGTTCATCTCCGTGAAAAATCTGGCGGCAAACGCCCTCCCCGCCTGCAGATAGGAGGTCTGCAAATCGCCCAGACGGTTCACACAGCTTCCGATTCCGCCGAAATACTGTATATCCTTACAGGCTCCGGCCATCTTTCCCAGGCTGGCGGCACACTCGCTCATTCTGCGTTCCACCTCCTGCTCAGACTCCCCCGTGAGAACGAAGGCCCACCCCTCGTCCCCGCGGTCAAAAACCAGAATGTGCTGCCGGCCCTCCATCCGTTCCTCAATCGCCTCCTGGCAGGATACCACCCGGTCGGAATAGGCAACGGCAGATCCCATAGGCATGAGCTTAAACAGCATGAGCTGGTAAAAGGAGGCGGACAAATCCATCCCCACCTGTTCTCCCCTCTCCAGGGCTTCCTTAAAATTGACCCGGCCCGTCACCAGGTCCCGCAGAAGGCGCTGGCGTTCCAGCACCGTGTTCTCAGCCATCTCCAGGCGGTACTTATCCATAAGCCTGGCGTCCTCCCGCTCCTTCTCAATCACATCCGCCACCTTCTTCACTGCCTCCAGAAGCTTGGCAGCCGTGATGGGCTTCAGAAGGTAGTCCGTCACTCCGATGTGAATGGCCTGCTTGGCATAGTCAAATTCATTATACCCGCTGAGAATAATGATTTTGATTCTGGGAAATTCCTTCTTCACCAGTTCAGAGAGTTCCAGTCCGTCCATGAAGGGCATGCGGATATCTGTTATGAGGATGTCCGGCTGCACCTTCCTGATAAGCGGATATGCCAGTTCTCCGTCGCTGGCTTCCCCTGCGAATTCCAGCCCTTCCTTCTCCCATGGGATGTTGTTCTTGATGCCATTTCGCATGACAATCTCATCCTCCACAAGAAATACCTTTATCATAATCCAGTTCCCCCCTCTTATGTATTTTTTTCCATACCATCCATTTGCTGTCTTACAGTATAAAATATAACACATTCATTTTCAAGATTCTTCCTAAAAAAGAAAAAGCAGAGACCTGTGCGCTGTCTCCGCCTTTGTTTCATTTTACCGGCTTACTGTTTTTCCCGGTTCTTCCGGTTAATCCATTCCGTTGACACATCCATGGCCGCCCGGCAGGCCCTTGTCTCGTCCAGGGAATTCAGCATAACAAAATCATGGATTATGGCCTGGAACCGCAGGGCCGTCACATCCACCCCTGCTTCGCGCAGCTTCCCGGCATAGGCCTCCCCCTCATCCCTGAGCACATCCGCCTCGCCGTTCAGTATCATGGCATCCGGCAGACCCCTCAGCTGCTCCGCAGACGCCCTGAGGGGAGAGACCGTAATCTGCGCCCTGTCTTTCTGGCAGGGGGCATACTGGTTCCAGAACCACTGCATGCCTGCCCGGTACAGGTAGTATCCCGCTGCGAATTCATTGTAGGAACAGGTATCAAAACAGGCATTGGTGACCGGATAATACAGCAGCTGTTTCTGGATGAAGGGCCCCTTCCTGTACTTTGACATAAGGGTCATGGCCGCAGCCATATTGCCTCCTACGCTGTCCCCCGCCACAGTGAAGGTTCCGGGATTCATGGCATATCCCATGGATTTCACAAGGTCGGGAGCCGTACACATGACGCTGTAGCACTGCTCAATGGCGGTGGGGCAGCGCACCTCAGGCGAACGGGAGTACTCAGGGAATATCAAAAGGCAGCCAGTCCTGGCAGCCAGCTCCCTCACCAGCTTTTCATGGGTGTGGAAGCTTCCGAACACCCAGCCTGCGCCGTGGATATAAAAGATCACATTGGCCGGCTGGCAGGAAACCCCCGGATCCACCAGCCATACCGGAATGGTCCCCCATCTTCCTGTATTGACCCGCACCTTGCCGACCCGGGCGGGATATTTGTACACAGGCGTATCCTGGGCCTTTTCCAGAACCATCCTTCCCTCGGCAGGCGGCAGTTCAAATATAAGGGGCGGTTTGGAATTTGCCTGACAGACCTCCTCTGCCGCCGGCTCTAACGGTACACAACGTTTCATATGGAACTCCTTCTTGACAAAAGTCTCTACTGTCAGAATATTCCAGATTCCACATTCTGCTCACCTGTTTTATTGATTTGCACTATTTTCTTCCGCCTTCTTATAGCATGTGATATCATGGCAGCACAGCAGGCAGGCATCCTTGCCGCCCCAGTGTATCCGGGAGGCGTCGGCCGATGACCAGACCTTAAGGACTGGATTATAGACCTCCATGGTGTAGTTTATCTTATCCTCCACCTGCTTCATGGGACACCGTTGGCAGGGCTTATCATTTTTAAAAAACGCTTCATGACAGCTCATGCCCAGCCTTGAATCCGGCGCAAGCCTGTAGGTCTTATCGTTAATAAACAGCAGTTCATGACTTTCCATGTCCACCACATAAATCCATGAGTTCTGGTGGTCCAGAATGGTCCTTAAGTCCTCTGCCAAATCCACGGCGCTGTCCTGTGCCCTCTGCTTAAGGAGGAACAGGGACAGCAGCTCGGACACAAAGGAGAGAACCTCGATCTGGCTTATGGTCCACAGGCAGTGGGAGGTACAGTCATCAAATCCCACCCATCCCTTGAACACGCCGTTATCCCTGATGGCGCACTGGAGCATGGACTTGACGCCCCTTTGCTTCAGCCGTCTTTGGATGTCGCCGGGAAGCTGGCCTATATCATCGCAGTAGAGAATCCCGCTCTCATTAAAGCAGCTCTGGTAATCTGTACTGAACTCCGCATAGGAACATCCCTGCAGCAAATCCTTCTGGGACCGGATTCCCCGGGCGCACCACTCAAAGGTGTTGCTGTAGCAGGTCCCATCCTCCGAATTCTCAAATACATAGGCGCGGCTCACCTGCAGACGCTCCCCCAAAAGCTCCAGCACACTTTCAACGGCCTTGTCCATCTGCTCTGACTTGGACAGGATGTTAAAGGCTCTTGGAAGCAGGTCATTTAACATCATGTCCCCATTCTGTTCCGACTCAATGGTGGTATTCACAGTTGCCTTTCGCCCCGCTCCCTGGCCGAACGCCTTGTCCTCCATGGACTGGTCGTAGATCTGGTACTGTTTTTTTCCGCAGGCCTTGGCCTGGTACAGCGCCACGTCAGCCCGCCGGAACAAAGTCTGGAAGTTCTCCCCATCCCTTGGGCATACGGCAATTCCGATGCTGCATGTAATACAGCAGTCCTTGGGCAGCTCCTCCAGCACACGCTCAAAGCACTCGATGAGCCGGCCGGCCACAGACTTTACCCGCTGTTCATTGACCACTCCCTGCAAAAGGGCCATGAACTCGTCCCCTCCAATTCTGGAGACAATATCGCTGCTGCGAAACAGCCGGGAAAGCTGCCCGGCAATCTTTGTGAGCACCGCATCCCCAAACATATGCCCGTACTGGTCATTGACCATCTTAAAATTGTCAATATCAATGACGAACAGCGCAGCCCCTTCCCCTTCCTCCCGGTTCACCAGCAGGTGTTCGATTCTCTGCCTGGCTGATTCCTTGTTGTACAGCCTGGTCAGGGTATCACGCTCCGCCCGTGCCTTTAACTCCTGGGCAGCAAGCTTTTCATCATTTATGTCAATAACGATTCCCACTGCCTTGCAGGGCTGTTCCTGATCGTCAAACTGGGTGGTGGCCCTCAGCTTGCACCACTGATAGCGGCCCTTGGAATCAGACACCCTGAACTCCAGCTCACCATACCGCCTTCCGTCCCGTATCTCTTCGATAAGATGTCCGAACGGCGCCATATCCTCCGGATACAGATGGGATATCTTAGGTATCCGTACCGATGCCTGCTCTGAGATGGGGTCATATCCGAACTTGGCCTTCCAGTTGATGGAGTATACCACTGTGTCAGAACCGATGTCCCATTCAAAGAAAATATCATTGGTCTGTTCCATAACGATTTTATACCGTTCCAGTCCCAGGCGCAGCTCCTCCTGGGCATGTTTGGTCTGGTCTATGTCTATGATTACGCTGTAAAAATATTCCCTGCCCTCGTTATCATACATCAGACGCCCCTTGTCCAGCATCCAGATGCTGCGGCCGCTGCGGTCCTCCACCCGGTATTCCACTTCATATTCCCCGCCCCGGTTGATCTGTTCTGTCAGCTCCCTGCGCATCCGCTCCCTGTCATCCGGGCGTATCATTTTTATATAACAGTTGTTGAACCGCTCTTTTATCTCCTCCCTGGTATATCCAAGGAACCCGTCGTCAACATCCATCATGGTGAACCACCTGTCATTGCGGCAGCGCAGGATTCCCTTCAATATGTTGTGAAGAACCCGGCGGTCCTCACGGAGCCTGTTTTCGTCCAAATCCGCCTCCTGATGCGCTCTGTCCACGAGCCGCCACAGCAGCAATGCCTTTCGGCGGCGGGGATGTTCGATGTCCACCCGCAGAAGGGTCAGCTCATACCACTCCTCAGACCTGTGCTCATCCTTCAGCCGGTACTTCCAGCTCTGTTTCAGCATCCCCTCTTCAAAGAAACGCGGTATCTCTGTTTTCCATATCCGCCGCACATTGTCCTGTTCCTCCGGCACCACCAAATCATTTATGCAGCATTCCGCCACGGCTTCCAGGCATTCTCCCTGAAACAGCTTCTTAATCCGCTCGTCCGGCGCGTATACCACATGATAGCTGCCCGTGGAAAAGTCCACCTCAGCCACCGTGGTATCCACATACCGCAGCATGGCAAAATACTTCATCTGTTCCAGCTGCAGGGCGCTCAGGCTGCCGTCCCCCACCCCCAGGACACTGCCGTGGTGGGAAAGTTTTGCAGGCGCAGGGACATTGCCGTCCCGGTACCGTTTGCACAGGTCAGCCAGCTGCGGCTCCACATTCTTAAAGCAGTCCAGCAGTCTGGAGGAAAAGCATCCGCATTCACCGTTCAGAATCATGTTGAAGGCCTGTTCATGGGGAATCGCCTTCTTATAAACACGGTCCGACGTGAGGGCATCGTATGCATCCACAATGGACACGGCCTGGGCGCAGATAGGGATGGCATCTCCGTACAGCCCATCCGGATATCCCCTGCCGTCCCAGCGCTCATGATGGTACCGGCAGATGTTGTAGGCGTATTCAAGATACCCCTTATCGCTCATGCGTTCCAGGCCCTCCAGAATCTGGCATCCCCTGAGTGTATGGGTCTTCATGATTTCAAACTCTTCCGCAGTGAGGCGGCCCGGTTTATTAAGTATCTTATCCTCAATGGCAATCTTGCCGATATCGTGAAGGGCCGAGGCCGAGGCAATGACTTCAATCTTTTTCTTATCCAGCCCGTATTCAGGACAATTCCTGCACACCTCCTCCAAAAGCACCTGGGTCAGCAGACGGATGCGCTTGATATGCTGCCCCGACTCCAGACTCCTGTATTCAATGACAGATGAAAGGGCGTCCACCAGCACATCGTTGGACTCCCTCAGCTTCTGCGCCTGCTGCTCTACCATGTCCTCCAGATTATGTTTATGAAGATAAAGCTCTATGATATTATGTACCCGCCGCTTGACCACATGGGGCTCAAAGGGCTTGACTATGATGTCGGACGCCCCCAGGTCAAAGGCCCTCAGCTCCCCTTCCAGGGAGTTATCAGCCGTGATTACCACCACAGGAACCTCGTCCAGAAGCCCGTTGGCACCCATCTCCTGCAGCACCTTGTATCCATCCATCACGGGCATCACCACATCCAGCAGTATGATGGCTATATTCTCGTGATACTGCCGCAGCAGAAGCAGGGCCTGCTCCCCATTCTCAGCCTCCAGCAGATGGTATTCCTCCTGGAACAGTCCATCCAGAATCACGCGGTTTATTTCCATATCGTCTACAATCAGTATGGTATCCCGCTGACGCATATCGTCACTTCCTCTCCGCAGCCGTAAGACACAAGCTGCCGCTAGTCATTTGCAAGTATTCTGCATATCTCCTTGTAAGCCTCTTCCAGCTCCGGATATGCTTCGGCAGCTTCATCAAAACGGTCTGCCCTGATATGGTCCACCATAAAAGAGGATATGTTAAACAGCTTATCCATACCCAGATTGGCCGTAACACCCTTAAAGGTATGGGTTGCCATCAGGGCATCCTCCCGGTTCTCTCCCTCAAAGGCCTTTGTGATCTGGGAAAAAGTACTGTCTGTCAGAAACTTCTTCAGAAACTTCTCGTACAGTGCGGAATTGCCGCTGAAACGCCGTAAGGCGCCATCTATATCCACCCCTGCGCCCTTTAATTCAAGTATTGTATTTAAATCCATGAAAATCCCCCTCATTCCGGTTCTGGTCACAGAAACCGTTCTCAAATGAAAATGACGAAAAAAATATAACATATTGTATAAATTATAGCAGGTTGAGGATATTTGTGCAACGATATGAGGAAATTACAGAACAAGCGTGGAACAAGCGAAAGTCTATGAGAAACAAAAAAAGGAACCCTGCCTGGAAGGATTCCTTTTTCTAAAATGCGGGAGATGGGACTTGAACCCACACGAGCATACACCCACAAGATCCTTAGTCTTGCCTGTCTGCCAATTCCAGCACTCCCGCAACACGAATGGTAGTATAGCATAGATTTTTCGACTTGGCAACCATTTTTGACAAATTTTTTTAATTTTTTTCAAAAATCAAATTCGATAAAAAATTTAAAAAATAATATTGACAAATCGCTGCTGCTCATTTATAATAACCTTCGTTGCTTGAACAAAGCAGCAGAACAAAACAAAATGCAGAAGTGGCGGAATTGGCAGACGCGCACGGTTCAGGTCCGTGTGGTAGTAATACCTTGTGGGTTCGACTCCCATCTTCTGCAGGCAGAAAACAGGAATTTCCAGTATGGAGATTCCTGTTTTTATGTTCATTTTTCTGCAGCAGACCGGCCAGGCACCAGACAGTCCGGCACCGCCGGCACATCCGGTCCTTCTCCGGCCCAGCAGCCGGCCGCCTATTCCCCATCCTGTTCAGGAACATACGGACATGTGGTTCTGCGCACAATCAATGTGGGGTCAAGTATCACCCGTTCCGGCTTTTCCTGTGGGTTTTTCAGCTGTTTTAACATCAGTCTGGCGGCATGCTCGCTCATCTCCCTGACATGCTGGCTCACCGTTGTCAAGCTGATGTCATAGAGTGATGAAAAAACAATATTGTCGAAACTCACCACGGAAATCTGTTCCGGAATCTTGACTCCGGACTCCCGGCAGTGCTCAACAAACCCAATGGCCATCATATCGTTGGAAATCACGATTCCCTTTGGACGGTTCTTCAAATCCGATATATAAATCTTTGCCAGTTCACTTCCCGTGTCCAGCTTCAAATCACCCTTGAATACATTTTGTTCCTTAAAGGGGAGACGGTAATTTTCCAGTGCCTGCCTGTATCCCCTGAACCGCTGCTCCGATGCGGACGAAACATCCGGCCCCTTCACAAAGGCAATCTCCGGATACCCCAGCTCAATGAGATGCATGGCCGCAATATAACCGGCCTTGAAATTGTCCGACAGCACCGAATCCCCTTCATAGGACCCCAGGATCCTGTTTACCAGCACAACCGGAATCTCAATATCATCTAATTCCTTTTCAATCTCCTCTGATTGGGCAGTAAGCAAAAATACACCTGAAAAATTAAATTGGATAGCCATATGAATGAACTCTTTTTCCCGCCTGATATCGTATTCACTGTTCAGGACCATCAGCATATATCCATTGTTGTGAAGAATCTTCTGGATGTAAAAGGTAAGATCCGCATAAAACGGATTGCGGATGTCGCTGACAATCAGCGCAATGATGCTTTGTCTGCCCTTGCTCAGACTTCTGGCTATTGTATTTGGCTGATACCCTATCTCCTCCACAAAATCCAGCACCTTTTTGCGCAGCTCCTCCCCGACTCCCGGCGAGTTATTCATGGCTCTGGAAATAGTGGAACGCGATACCCCCAGCATCTGGGCCACGTCGGAAATGGTATACTTATCTTTTTTCTGGATACTCATTCTCTTACTTCCTTATCTGCTTTGAAATAACATGGCTGTGATCCACCGATCCCAATAAGCGTCTTGCTATTATTATAATATAAGTAAAAATGTAATGCAATCGGTATTGCGAGAAACGAAAAAGGAGGAGCAGCCCCCAGCTGTTCCCCCCTTTCGCCCGTCATCCTTAATTGAACGGCGCCGGATAAATGGTATCGTGTTTTGCAATATCAAACGGCCATACAGTAACAAGCGAACCATCCTGGAACTGAGCGATTGTCAGCTTGCCGTCCATATTGGTATTCTTATAAGGAATACCGTTAAATTCAGACTCGGAGAACTTGATAGTGTCATAAGGAAGAATAATCTCCTCGCCTCCCGGGAAGGCATCTTTAATCTCCAGAGTACTCAGCTCATCCTTTAATGCTTCAGAGGTAATCTCCTTGCCTGCGTCTGCAAGATTCTGAAGAGCTGTCCTGAAAATCCAGACTACCGTGTACGCCTCCGCGGAATGCCCGTTCATATCAACGCCGTACTTTGCCTTAAACGCGTCCGAAACCTTGGTTCCCTTGTCCCCCGGCAGGAATTCCGTGGCTGTAAGGATTCCGTTTGCAAGGCCTCCCACAGACGGAAGATAAGAGGATTCCGTATAACCGTTTGCCTTGGCAATCATGATATTGGGCTTGTACCCCTGCTCGTTCATGGTCTTTGTAAGGAGAATCGCGTCCGATACATAATTGTCAACAATAAGGGCGTCCGGATTCAGGGACTTTAACTGCAGCACCTCGCTGGTCAAATCCGCCGCGCCCTGGGAGTAAAGAACCTCTCCCTTAAATTCCAGGCCGTTCTCTTCTGCAAAGTATTTTGCCCAGGTGGCTGTCTGCTGTCCTAATTCAGTATTGTCCGCGCAGACCGCAACACTCTTGACGTCGATATCATCTGCCGGATCCTTGGCCGACAAATCCAGAAGATACTGCTCCATATCACGTATAAACATCATATTGGTGGGAGCCAGGCGGAAGAAATACTCATATCCGTGAGATGTAAGGGAATCCGACGTGGCATTGGCTGTTATCATGGGCACCTGGTAGTTTTCCGCCACCTGGGACACCACCTCGGTAACACCGCTCTGATATGCGCCCATTACCGCCATCACCTTATCCTGTGTAATCAAACGTTCCATCTCAGTCATGCCCGTGGCATTGGCCCCCTGGGTATCACCGTATACAATCTGGATAGGCCGGCCGCTTATTCCTCCTGCCGCGTTGATTTCCTCCACTGCCAAGTCAATACCGTCCTTCATGTTCTGGCCCGAATCAGCCAGCGCTCCCGTCATGGGATAAAGCGCGCCAATCAGTATGGGCTCCCCATCTGCGGTGGACGCCTTTGCCGGCTCCGCCGTCCCGTCACTGCCTGCGGCCGCGGTCGTGGCCGCCGCCCCCGCTGCCGTTCCTGCTGCCTCTGCCGCATCCTTCTGTCCTCCTGAACCAGAACCATATCCCCCGCATCCGGACAGCATACCCGCTGCCATAGCCGCGCTTAATGTCAATGCCACCAATTGTTTCCTCATGTATTTCTCCTCCTTTTATTTGATTAACCCATATACGGGCCATCTTTCATTTTTAGTTTGTTTCCGCAGCAGCAGGAACACAGCTGCCAACCGCGCTCTAAAATCCCAGATACGCCTTTTTCACCTCATCGTTGTTCAAAAGCTCTTCGGCTGTGCCCGATACGGTAATCTGGCCGTTTTCAATCACGTATCCCCTGTTGGCAATCCTCAGCGCCTTCCTCACATCCTGTTCCACCAGGATAATGGTAAGCCCGGATTCCTGCGCCACCTCTTTGGCAATGGAAAATATGTTGTCCACGATGTTGGGGGCCAGTCCCAGGGAAGGTTCATCCATAATAAGAAGCTTCGGAAGTCCCATCATGCCTCTGGAAAAGGCAAGCATCTGCTGTTCGCCTCCGCTTAAGGTGCCTGCCAGCTGGTTCTTTCTGTCCTTCAGCTTAGGAAACCAGTTATAGATCCGTTCAATGGTGTCCTTCTTAGCCGCTTTCGCCGCCTTGCTGCTGGCTCCCATCTCCAGATTCTCATAGATTGTCATGGAAGGAAACAGCTGCCTGCCCTCCGGAACCAGGATAACCCCGTGGTCAATAAAGGTTCTGCAAGCCGCTCCGGTAAGATCATGTCCGTCCAAACGGATATTTCCCTGAAACGGCCTGATCAGGCCGGCGCAGGTCTTAACCGTGGTGCTCTTGCCCGCCCCGTTGCTTCCCACCAGGGCTACGATTTCCCCTTTATCCGCCGTAAATTCAATATCCCAAAGCACCTGAATGTCCCCGTACCGGACATTGATTTTATTTACCTCAAAATACCTGTCTGCCATATCAATGCTCCTCCTTACCAAGATAAATCTCGATGACATAGGGGTCATTCATTACCATCTCCGGCGTTCCCTCTGTTATTTTCTCACCATGATGCATAACAACCACTTTCTGGCAGAGATTGGCCACTGCTCTCATTACATGCTCAATCAGCAGTATGGTGGTCCCGTTCTCATTGATTTTACGAATCAGCTCCACCGCCTCATCTGTCTCCGTGGGATTTAAGCCAGCCATAACCTCATCCAAAAGCAGCATATCAGGATCCGTGGCCAGGGCCCTGGCCAGCTCCAGGCGCTTCTTAAAGGGAGTGCCCATTTCTCCCGGCAGCCAGTCCTTCCGCTCGTACAATCCGGTAAAATGCAGGATTTCCTCTGCGTATTCCTTTGCCTCTTTTACTGATTTATATTTTTTTCTTCCATATAGAGCACCCGAAGCAACATTATCCAATACAGACATGGAAGCCAGAGGCTTCATGATCTGGAATGTCCTGGCAATTCCCATGGACGTATAGTGATATGGCTTCATGCCGGTAATTTCTTTGTTTTTATAGATAATATGGCCGGCCGTAGGCGGGAACACGCCGCTTATCATATTGAATACCGTTGTCTTTCCGGCTCCGTTGGAACCGATGAGCCCGGTAATGCCGCCCTCCTCCACAGCAAAGCTGACACTGTCCACAGCCTTCAGTCCTTTGAAATTCTTACTCAAATCCTTTATTTCCAATATGTTGCCCACTTAAAACCCCTCCTCTCCTGATTTACTTTTTACCGTCCATCCTGTCAAACATATCATTGACCTTTACCTTGAATTTGCTGCCGTTATACCAGCCCATAATACCTCTTGGCTGGAACAGGATAACCACAATCAGAATGATGGCGTAAACCAGCAGATTGGCTCCGGGCGCTATACTGCTCAGGGTAGAGTTGAGATACTGAGCTAACGGTGTAAGAATAATAGCTCCAATCAGGGGGCCTGTCACGCTTCCGATTCCTCCGATTACAGCCGGAAGAACGAATTCCACGGACTGTGCCTGAATCATGATATCCGGGTTAATGAAACGGATATAATTTGCATAGAACACACCGCATACAGCAATCAGGCCGCAGCTGACAAAGGTGGCCAGCACCTTATATTTGAGAGGATTGATTCCGATTGCATTGGCTGTGTCCTCATCCTCCCTCACTGTCTTTAAGGCATATCCAAACTTGGAACGGTCAATTGCGCGCACAATCAGATATACCGCTATTACCATAAGAAGGGACAGATAAAAATAGGGCACTTTACTCTTAAATCGCAGCAGAGCCAGGGAATTATCGCCAAAGGGAAGCAAAAGCCCCTGCCCCTTGCCGGCAAAATCCCAGTTGGTCATCAGATTGCGGAACGCCTCTCCAAACGCAATGGTAACCAGTGAAAAATACGGCCCCCTCAGCACGAAACAGGGCGACAGCAGCAATGCGGTTAACGCTCCCACAAACAGAAACACCAGAGGAATGCTGATCCACGGCGATACATTCAGCTTAACCAGCAAAAGAGTGGACATATATGCGCCCAGCCCCATAAAGGAGGCATGTCCCAGGGAAATCTGGCCTGTCAGCCCGCCCAGGATACTCCAGGCCAGGGACGCGCTGGCCATGTAAAATGTCATCACGCAAATCGACAGCAGGTACGGTGTACGGACAAATACGGGTATCACAGCTGCGATTAGAAGTAAAATCAATAATAAAATCTGTCTGGAACCTATTTTTTTCTTCATTGCTATCTACCCCCGTCTTGTTTTCACTGTCTGTTTCACTACCAGAATCAATATAAATGCCAGGAACACGATGGTATCCTTAAAGGAGGAACCCACAACCACGGCTCCCACGGTTTCCATAAGTCCCAATACAATGCCGCTGACAAAGGCTCCGATAACACTTCCCAGTCCTCCCATGGTTACCACAATGAAGGACCTCGTCCCATACACGGCGCCAACCGTAGGGAATACATAATAAAAGGACATCAGACAGGCTCCGGTGATTCCGGCAATGGCAGCTCCCAGACCGTATGTAGTGGCATAGACCAGCTTTGTTTTGATACCGCAGACCTGGGCTCCGGTACTGTTCTGGGAAGTGGCGCGAATCTGCTTTCCTATATTGGTATACTTTAAGAAAGCAAACAAAAGGATGGTTACCGCCAGAAGAATCACAAAGCTCAGCACCTTGGGAAGGCTTAAGTTTATGGCTCCCAGCTGCACGATTTTCTCGGAAAACATACTCTGGGCCGTTCTGTAATCCGATTTAAAATAAAGAAGCGCTACATTCTGGAACAGAATTCCCAGTCCAACCGTTAAAAACAGCACATTGGTATCGTCATTGCCGTGCAGGGACCGCGTAATCAGCGTTGACTGCAAAAGCGCCCCAAAGGCGAACATCACCACCGCCACAATGGGGATTGCCACAAAGGGGTCAAGACCGCATTGGTCAAACAGAACAAAGGATATGTACATACCCAGCATCAGCAGCTCGCCCTGGCAAAAATTGATAATCTTCATAACTCCGAAAATCAGCGTCAGGCTCATACCTATCAGTGCATAAATTCCGCCCACCATAATCCCATTGGCAGCCGCCTGCAAAAATATATTCATGTTACTACCTCCCAACTAATTTGATAACAGCTCCGTGTTCACGAACACGTTTCCACCCGTTTCTACCTTCCCAAAAAACCTCCGTCTACCGGTATAACTGCCCCGGATATATAAGCAGAGGCATCGGAAGCCAAAAACACTGCCAGCCCCTTAAGATCCTCCGCAGTCCCCCATCTTCCCATGGGTATCCTGCGGGTGGTTTCCTCGTATTGGGCAGGATTCTTTACCTTCATGGTATCTGTCAGCTCCGTGGCCATGTATCCAGGGGCAATGGCATTGACATTGATTCCTTCTGCCGCCCACTCATTTGATAATGCTTTTGTCAGCTGGGCAACCCCGCCTTTGCTGGCACTGTAGGCCGGAACCAGAACACTGCCAAAAAAGGAATCCATGGATGCTATGTTGATAATCTTTCCGTAACGGCGGGCCGCCATAGACCTTCCAATTCTCTGAGACATGAAGAACACAGCGTTCAGATTAAGCTCCACCACTTCATTCCAATCCTCCTGCGTCACCTCAAAAGCGGCACATCTGTTTAATGTTCCGGCCGCATTAACCAGGATATCAACACGTCCATTGTAAATCTCCAAAATCTGCTCACAGACCGTTTCCCGCTGCTGCTGCCTGCTTAAATCTCCTGTCACTCCATAAGCCGGAGGTCCGCTGCTTCCTATTTCTGCGGCAGCTTCCCACACCTTCCCGGTCCTGCCGGTTATGATTACCTCTGCACCTGAATCGTGCAGCGCCTGGGCAATTCCATATCCCAGTCCACGGCTGCCTCCTGTGACAACCGCCCGGCGTCCTTCTAAATCAAGTATCATTATCTTCCATCTTCCCCCTTTCTTTCCCTGTATCTCAACGATTCAATCCCCTCCTTTTGCATCATACAGTTTGTGTCCGCCAATCGTAATTAGCGAATCAGTTTCGTAATATTTCGTTCTTTTTAGAAAACAGTTTCGTTACGTTGTTCCAAGCATAGCACACGGTTTCGTTAAAATCAATAAGTTTATTCTGGTTTTCCTCTTGTTTTAATGCTTTTTTACTTTTTTGACAAATTTTCAGTGTATATATTGTCTATTTTTCAAAAATTGTTTATTTTTTATCAATGTTATTGTGCATATGGTCAGATTTTACCCGTTTTAAATCTGGCTCGCCTCTTCACCAAATGTACAATATGCATAATATTTTTTACATATTTTTATATCACATTGTCTCTATTATAATAGAATGCCAAAAATAAACATATTTTTGTTATTGACTATTGAATCATTTTCGTTTACTATTAGCCTTAAAGAACGAAATCGGTTTCTCTAATACACGGGGGTATTAATTATGATTAACGGAACAACTCTTTGGAATCGCTCTTATACTTCAGATATGATAGAAAAGACCTTTTCCGGTAAGACTTATTTGACCTATCCCAATCTTCCTGCCAATTTATACGACGCCTTATCCTTATCTGCCGCACGCCATCCGGACAAGACAGCAGTTGTGGATGACAGCGGCGCTACTTATACCTATACAGAACTAAGGGACATGGCCGACCATTTTTCTTCTTACCTATATTACATATCGGATATCAAGCCGGGAACCAAGACAGGCATCATGATGTTCAACAGCGTTGAATTCTGCGTGACCTTCCTGGCTCTTACAAAACTGGGAGCCGTGGTAATACCGCTCCCCAGCAAATACAGCCGGAACGAAGTGCTTTCACTGACAGCAAAGGCCGATCTCCAGTACATCCTGTGTGATGAAAAATTTTATGACTGGTTCGTACCGCTGGAAACCTCCGGCGTCCATCTGATGAAGCCCGGACGGAGTCAGGACGGATTTGGTTTTTCCCACCTGTGCGCCTCCTATCTCAGCCCCGTTCCCTCCCTTGGCAGGGAGGAGGATGACGCGCTCATCATGTTCACATCCGGCACCACCTCCCAGAGCAAGGGAGTCATTATCAAAAATTACAGCATCATGCACGCCATTGTCTCCTACCAGAGAATTTTCCAGATAACGGACCGGGACACCACCCTTATTCCCATTCCCATATACCTGGTAACCGGGCTGGTGGCGCTTCTGGGACTGACCCTGTATGCAGGCGGAACCGTTTACCTGCACAAGTTCTTTGATGCCAAACGGGTTCTCAGGGATGTAAACGACAAGGAAATCACATTTCTCCACGCCGCACCGGCCGTATTTTCCCTGCTGCTGAGGGAGAAGGACAGTTTTCCTTCCCTGCCCAGTCTGAGGCTTCTGGCCTGCGGAAGCAGCAACATGTCAAAGGAAAAGCTGACAGAAATCCACCGCTGGCTGCCCTGCGCCGTATTTCACACTGTATACGGGCTGACCGAGACATGTTCGCCTGCCACCATCTTTCCGGGCGATGCTTCCACCAGCAGTTACATTGGTTCCTCGGGCCTTCCCATTCCCGGCACCTGCTTTTGTATACTGGATGACTCAGGTTCACAGATGCAGACAGGCCAGGTAGGGGAAATCGCAGTCAGGGGGACAGTTCTCCTGGACCGGTATTATCAAAAGGGAACCGGGGAGCTGGACGGAGACGGCTGGCTCCGTACCGGAGATCTGGGATATTTTAACGGGGAGGGGTATCTGTTTATCGTGGACCGGAAAAAGGACATGATAAACCGGGGCGGAGAAAAAATATGGAGCTTTGATGTTGAAAATGAGCTGTACAGGCTGGACGGGATTGATGAGGCGGCTGTGGTGGGGATTCCCCACGATATCTACGGCGAAGTGCCTGTGGCCGCGGTGAAGCTGTCTCCTGAAAGCATTCTGACGGAACAGCAGATACAGGATTTGCTGAAATGCAGGATTGCCAAATACATGATTCCTTCCCGCATTCTTTTCCTGAACGAGCTCCCTCTCACGCCCAATAACAAAGTAAATAAATCAGCCATACGGAAACTTTTCATGCAGCCAGAACAGTAAGGAGGTTACACAAAAATGAGAAAACCAGTTTTTATCACCGGCGAAGAAGCCGCTGCCATGATTGCCGACAACGCAACCGTGGCAACCATCGGCATGACCCTGGTGTCGGCAGCCGAAACCATTCTCAAAGCCATTGAACAGCGCTTTTTAGAGACAGGAAGTCCCAGAGGACTGACTCTGGTCCATTCCTGCGGGCAGAGCGACCGAGACCGAGGTATCCAGCATTTTGCCCATGAGACCATGCTCTCCAGAATCATCGGGGGCCACTGGGGACTGCAGCCCAGAATGATGCAGCTGATTGCCGACAACAAGATTCTGGCCTACTGCATTCCCCAGGGCCAGTTTGCCCAGTTATACCGCAGCATGGCCGGAGGCGAGCCCGGAAAAATCACCAAGGTGGGCCTGGGCACCTTCATCGACCCCAGGATTGACGGAGGCAAAATGAACGAAATCACCATGAGCGCTCCCGATATCAATGAGGTGGTTACCATCGGCGGCGAGGAATATATGCGCTATAAACCCATCCCTCTGGATTACTGCATCATCCGGGGAACCTATGTGGATGAATACGGCAATCTGACCACAGACGAGGAGGCCATGCAGCTGGAAGTGTTCTCCGCCGTCATGGCATGCAAAAAATTCGGCGGAAAGGTGCTGGCCCAGGCAAAGTATAAAGTCAGGGCCGGTTCCCTCCACTGCAAACGCGTGATTGTGCCAGGGGTATTCATTGATGCGGTTGTCATCTGTCCCAATCCCGAAGAGGACCACAGGCAGACCCACAGTTTCTATATGGACCCTGCCTACTGCGGAGATACCAAGGCGCCTGTATCATCCGACGACGTCCTCCCCATCTCGCTGCGCAAGGTTATCGGGCGCAGGGCATTGATGGAGCTGGCGCCCGACGATGTGCTGAATGTGGGAACCGGGATTCCCAATGATGTCGTCGGCCCCATTATCACAGAGGAGGGGATGTCGGAGGATGTGACCATAACCGTGGAATCCGGTATCTACGGTGGCATTCCCATGGGCGGTATCGACTTTGGAATTGCCAGGAACCAGTTTGCCCTGGTCCGGCACGACGACCAGTTTGACTATTATAACGGACCCGGTGTGGATGTCACCTACATGGGTGCAGGCGAGGTGGACGCCGAGGGAAATGTCAATGCCACCCGTTTAGGGCCAAAGCCCACGGGAGCAGGCGGTTTTATTGATATTACCACCAATGCCAAGCACGTGGTCTTCTGCTCCTCTTTTACCGCCAAAGGACTGGACTGCTCCTTTGAAGGAGGAAGGCTTCATATCAACCAGGAGGGTTCTTTAATTAAATTTGTCAGCCGGATTAAGCAGGTTTCCTATAACGGCAGAATCGCCAGAGAAAAGGGCCAGAAAATGCACTATGTAACGGAACGGGCCGTATTTGAGCTTCGTCCGGAGGGACTGACCCTGACCGAAATCGCCCCCGGAATTGATATCCAGACCCAGGTCCTGGACCTGATGGAATTCACTCCCCTGATCAGCCCTGATCTGAAGGAGATGGATACAGCCATTTTCATGGAGGGTGCTCCCTTCGGACTTAGAAAGTATATATTTTCTAATTAATACGCAGCAGTTCGGGACGGTCAGGATGAGACTCCGTCCTGAACAGTTCCAATAACATATTCACATTAAGGAGGATTAATCATGAGACTCGAAAACAAAACCGCAATTGTAACAGGTGCCGGCCGCGGCCTCGGCAAAGGGATTGCCTTAAAACTGGCAGCAGAAGGCGCCAAGGTCATCGTAGCCGACATGTCAATGGAAACAGCCTCTGCAACTGCTGAGGAAATCAACGCTTCCGGCGGCACAGCCAAGGCCTTTGCCGTCAATATCGCCAAGCAGGACGAGGTAAAGGCAATGATGGACTTTACCGTGGAGTCTTTCGGCACATTGGATGTTATTGTCAACAACGCCGGAATCAACCGCGACGCCATGCTGCACAAGATGACTGTGGAGCAGTGGGATCAGGTCATTGCGGTTAACCTGACCGGCACATTCTACTGCGTCCAGTATGCTGCCCAGATTATGAGGGAAAAGGGAAGCGGCGCCATCATCAACATCTCCTCCGCCAGCTGGCTGGGGAATATCGGACAGGCCAATTATGCCGCCTCCAAAGCCGGCGTGGTGGGCCTCACCAAGACAGCATGCCGCGAGCTGGCAAGAAAGGGCGTCACCTGCAATGCCATCTGCCCTGGTTTTATCGACACGGACATGACCCGCGGCGTACCTGAAAAGGTGTGGGATACCATGATAAGCAAGATACCTATGGGAAGGGCCGGCAGCCCTGCGGACGTAGCCAATATGGTTGCTTTCCTGGCTTCTGACGAGGCAAACTACATTACAGGCGAAGTAATCAACGTGGGCGGCGGTATGATTCTTTAATGATATAAAATGAGGAGGATACGGATATGGAGAATTTAAAAGAAGTAGTAATTGTCAGCGGAGTCCGGCTTCCCGTCGGCTCTTTCGGCGGAAGCCTCAAGGATATTTCCGCCATTGATATGGGCGCCATGGTTGTAAAAGAGGCCGTGAAGCGTGCCGGTATAGAGCCCTCTGATGTAGATGAGACTATTGTGGGCCAGGTGGGCCAGATTGCGGAATGCGGTTTTGTAGCCAGAGCCGTCAGCCTGAAAGCCGGACTTCCCGAAACAACATGCGCCTATTCCGTCAACCGCCAGTGCGGCTCAGGCCTTCAGGCCATTGCCGACGCAGTGATGGAGATACAGACAGGGTTTGCAGACGTGGTGGTTGCTGCGGGCACCGAGAACATTTCCCAGCTTCCCTACTATGTGAAGGACGCCCGCTGGGGTGCCAGGATGGGACACAAGGTGTTTGAGGACGGCGTCATTGATATATTGACCTGGCCCTTAGGCCCCTACCACAATGGCGTGACAGCTGAAAATGTAGCAGAAAAATACAATGTGACCCGCCAGGAGCAGGACCAGTATGCCCTGGAAAGCCACCTGAGGGCAGCGGCAGCCATCGAAGCCGGTAAGTTCAAAGACGAAATCCTCCCGGTGGAATTAAAGGACAGAAAAGGAAACATCACTGTCTTTGACACTGACGAAGGCCCCAGAGCCAGCCAGACCATAGAAAAGCTGGAGCGCTTAAAACCATGTTTTGTGAAGGACGGAACCGTGACTGCGGGCAATTCCTCCAGTCTGAACGACGGCGCTGCCGCTGTGGTTGTCATGTCCAGGGAAAAGGCAGACGCCCTGGGCGTCAAGCCTCTCCTTACCATTAAGGGCTGCACGGTTGCCGGCAACGACGGAGCCGTCATGGGATACGCTCCCAAGCTCTCCAGTGAAAAGCTGGCAGCGAAACTGGGATTGGACCTTAAGGCCATTGATATGTTTGAAATCAACGAGGCTTTTGCAAGCCAGGCCTTTGCCGTACGGCGCGACCTGGGACTGGACCCCGAAAAAGTAAATATTTACGGCGGAGGAATCTCCATCGGCCATCCCATCGGAGCAACCGGTGTTATCCTGGCCGTGAAGGTACTTTATGAACTGCAGCGGACCGATAAAAAGGACGCCATGGTAAGCATGTGCATTGGCGGCGGGCAGGGAATCTCCATGTACTTTACAAAAGACTGATACTAGAAATTAAAACCGGAGCTGAAATCTGTGTTAGAGGATTTCAGCTCCGGTTTGTTTTGAACCGCAGTAAAAATGTTACTATATCTAATGATCAAATCACCTGAACATCTGCAGATAATACCAGGGAGGAAACAGCCTCCCCACCTGGTCCAGTCCCGGAAAGAACCTCCCTGCATCCACAAAAACAGGACAGAACACAAGGCTTCCGATAACCAGGAAGGGTATGATGCAGCAGAGAACCTGGGGCCTGCGGCACACCAGGCGCAGAATCCAGGCCGATGCTATGACAACACAGCAGTAACCGGCCATGGCCGCAGCCTCTCTTGGAAAGGATGTCATCACGCCGCCCGCCCACAAGGCCAGAAGCCCTGATATGCTGACCATGACGGCAGGAGCCGCCATGGAAGCCACGCGGCAGGGTATCCTGTATCCGTATGAAAGAGGAAGAAATAATCCCCTCTCCTCATCGCCGCACATGACCACAGCTCCATATAGCCCGGTAATGAACACGTAAACAGCCACCAGGCCCCTGACCGGAAAGACATCTGTCCGGCTGCTGGCAACATCTATTTCCTCTCCATCCCTGCCCTGAAACTGGTATTCAAACCGGAAGGTGGAACCACTCTCCAGCCATTTTGTGTAAAGCTCCTTTGCCTGTACGGCTGCTTCCTCTCTGGCTTCGCCGCCTGGTGCTCCCAGATGGTCAAACAGTTCATTTTCAGCCACATAATCTGCCAGCAATTTCCCATCGTATATCTTCATAAGGGCTGCAAACACAGTCTCCGTGGAGAGAGCCGAAGCCACGGTGGACGGAGCCGAATATACGCCGATAGAACGCTTATAGGATTTGGTATCCAGTTTCTCCTCCAGTCCGGCATATATCACATAACCGCATTCCGCCCGCCGGGACGCCACTTCTGCCTTTACCTCTTCCTCGTCACGGCACAGATAGAAACGGAACATTCCCGCATCCTCTCCTCTCGGCCGGTTCACAAGGCTGTCCGCCAGGGCATCACCCAGGGAGTTCTCCCCGCTCTCTTCCACACTGATGGCTATACTTATGTCCTGGCTTCCCTTTTTCTGGGCCTGGCCGGCTGCCAGCACCCCGGCAGGAAGGAGCAGGAGGATGAAAAGAAAGGACCATTTTCTCATATATCGCTTGCATGACAGAAAAAACCACATAGCGACCCGCTTCATTCCCTGACCACCTCCGCTCCCACGCTGAGCAGAAACCCGGCCATGGCCAGGACTGCCAGCTTTATAAATACTGCCAGGCTAAAAGAAGATGTGACCACCAACTTCATCCCCTCCATCAGCACATAGGTGGGCAGAAACGGCGCTGCAGCCCGGAAGGTGGTGGGCAGGAATACCAGGGGAAGAAATCCCCCGGACAAAAAGTGCATGGCAGTCACCGCCAGAAACAGCAGCATGACACCGCCCATCAGGCTTCCGGCCGCCTGGTAGAGGAACACCACCAGGGACGCGGCCCCCAGGCAGACCATCACCAGGGCTGCCAGCCCGGGCAGGCTGAATTCTATCAGCCCCGCAAAAGACGCTCCCAGAGCCGTACACAGGGCCACCGACAGAAACAGCATCCCCACCCCTAAAATCCTGGCTGCAACCAGAGTCCCCTTCCCCACTCCTATAAGGGCCAGCTGGCCCTTCATGGACGCAGAGCCGGAGGCAAGATAGGCTGATACGGGAATGGCACAGAGAAGCAGAAACAGTACAGCTGTGCTGATGCCGTAAAAGTGAATCGTATCCACGTCCCCTGTGGCACTGACTCTTACATTCTTAAAGTAATCCATGCGCGGCAGGCTGTAACCCATATAAATCCGGTTCAGGTCCGCCTCCAGGCTGCTCACCGAATCCGCCATGCCGTAAAGGTACAGCAGTTCGTCCCCCGCGTAGATTCCCGCCTGGCTGGCTCCCAGAGTAGAGGCGCCTGCATCAGTCAGTTCTTTGAAAATGCGGCTTTCCAGACCCGCTCCTTTTGGCAGCAGAATTTTCACCGGGGTATTGGTTCCATTCATAATATCCTGCACAAATCCCTCCGGCACCTCCATCACTGCGTACAGTTTTCCTGCTTTCAGCTTATCCAGGCATTCTTCTTTATTCATATATTCAAAATCGCAGATGCTCTTGACGCTTTCCAGCGAACTGACCATGGCCAGTGCCTTCTTCGCCACAGCATCTCCTTCAGGAAGCACTACCCCTACGGTAATCCTCCCCGCCGATGTTTCCCCATACAGCATCCTGGCTGACAAAAGGGCAATCGTACCCGCTAAAAGTAACAGCACGATTGCCCCTGCAAAGATGTGGGGAAGCTTTTTACATGCTCGTTTCAACTCAAGCCTGAGATAAACCAGACGTGCAGACATATCTTCCCATTCCTTTTATCTTATTAATACATGGATACTCCCATCTGGCTGCCTAATCCCATGACGCCAAACAGCATTTCCATCCCTACATTGGTCCAATCCTCTTCCGTGGCAGACAGCACATCCATGGTCTCGCCCTCTAAAGGACTGATTTCGCCTTCCAGCGGCTGATAGTAGTATTCACCGCTGAGAACCACATTCACGGAATCATCCATAATGGATGTCTCCAGAGAATCAATGTTCACATGGACGGATTTTCCCTTTTCCAGCTGGTCCACTGCGCCTTCAGCGGAAATCTTCACAAGCTGTGAGCCATTTCCTCCTACCTCGCCTGACAGGTGGTAGCTTCCGTCCTTGGAATCATATGTACTGGTGTATGTAAAGTTATAGGTCTCATCACCGGGAACAGTCAAATCCAGGGAAAGGTCGCTGGTCAGCACGCTTTTATCGTAGCTTCCCTGCTTCACCATATCAATGCTCACCGTATCCGTGGCATCCTCCAACGTAATGCTGGCCAGGGCATTCTGAGTCAGATAGGCGCCGCCCTGAAGCTGGCAGCTAAAGGTCAGTGCAATATATCCCTCTTCAGAAACATCTGTATCCTCAACATAGAGATTGGTGGAGCCTTCCACTGCTGCCAGGCGTCCCTTCTTATCCACATAAACCGTCATGTTTACATCAGTCAGCGCCTTGTCCAGATATTCTATCATCTGGTCCACCATTTTCTTTGCCTCCTCGTAGGACTGCTGCTGCATCTCCTCCGCGGACATGGTTCCGGTCCCTGACATGGTTCCTCCCATAAGCTCGCTCATCTTAACGGTGGTCTCCAGCTGACGCATAAAATCTGCTTTCAGGGTCTCGTCCTGAAGGAAGAAATCAGAAGACTGGCGAAGGAATTCAATCATGGAATCCTTGCTGACAGTCACATTATATCCCTTGCAGCTTACCTGGGCGCCGTCTATGGTGTAGGTTCCCTTAGCGGCCTTTTCAACTGTCAGGGCAGCCTTGAAATTCTCCTGGGCCTTGCATCCTTCTTTATAACGGTTAATCAGCGCCTCTACATCAAAGGGCTGTCTGCCTTCTGTCTGTGCTTTTTCAGCCTCGTCCATCAGCTCTGTGAAATAAACAGCCATGCCTTCTACATCCACGCCGTTCTGCTCCAGCAGAGGTCCCACGGTAGGCGAATTCTTAATACGGTCTGCCAGTCCTTCTCCCAGGTCCACGGTAAACACCTTGGCGGACAGCTCCGGAACCGCAAGCATCAGGGTATCATCCCCGTAATATGCGTTCAGATTGGCAAGGTCCATTCCGCTGTAGATAACTCCCATGTTGAAGAAGCTCCTGCCGTTGGTCTTGTCGTCCTTTGCCTCAAAGCGCAGGCCGCTTCCTGCATAAGCATTGACTGTCGCATCCGAGCAGCTGTCCATCTTAAGTGTCAGGCCGCCCTGGCTGTCTGCTGTCTTCACTGTCTCAGCAAAGTCCTTCAGGCCGAACAGCTCCTCAGAAGGGTAAACCTGTCCTTCCGGGAATACATTTTCAAAAGCGTCAATGACCACCTGCTTTGGATCCTTTGTGGTCATCTTCACATAGGCCAGCGCTGCAACGGCAATAACAGCGGCAAAGGCGATGACCGCAGCCAATATCTTGATAAACTTCTTATTTGGCTGGGGCTCTTCCGGCACAGTCACTGCTGCCGGAGCCGGTTCCTCTGTTTTTACATTCTCTGCTTCAGCCGCCGGTTCCTCTGCTTTTACTGCCTCTGCTTCGTCCGCCGGTTCCTCTGCTTTTACTGTCTCTGCTTTGGCCGCCGGTTCCTCTGCTTTTACTGCCTCCGCACCGGATGCCGGTTCTTCCGACTTTACTGCCTCCGCGCCGGACGCCGGTTCCTTGTCTGCCGGCTCCGGGCCGTTGTTTTCCGGTGTCTGATCCTCATGTTCCATCGGAGCCCCGCACTGGGTACAGAATTTCACATCTGCTTCCTGCTCTGCTCCACACTTGGTACATTTCATATTTCTCTCTCCTCCCTTGTAAAAGGATCCTTCCGCCGCCTTAAATGCTGCTGCGGCTGTCCTTTTGTTATGAATCTATCGAAATTGGCTAATCAGCTCTTTTGCCGACAGTCCACATTCGATTTCCCTTAAAACTCCGCCTTTTAGTATGCACATCCTGGTACACAAGGCCAGCTCCGCCAGCTCATGGGACGTCAGTATAACAGCCCCGCCCGAAGCCATATATTCCCTGAGATAATTCCGGATAATTTCCTTACACTCCAAATCCAGGGCAGCCCCCGGCTCATCCATAATAAGAACAGGAGCATGGTTGGACAGGGCGCATGCTATGCTGAGCCGCTTCTTCATCCCGCCGGAAAGCTTTCCCGCTGTACGATCCAGCATGCAGTCCACACCCAGCATGGAAGCTGCTCCGTCCTTTAAATCCGATTCCATCTGCTTTCTGCTTCCCCTGTACCACAATAGCAGGTTGTCCCTTACTGTCAGTTCCTCCATAAGAGGATTCTCCTGGGGCACATAAGCCGCCTCCTCCGCAAATACCCGCGGATGGCCCGACGCCTCCCTGCCATTATATAAGATACTGCCCCGGTCCGCTTTCTGGGCACCTGCCAGAATGGACAAAAGAGTCGTCTTGCCGCAGCCGTTATACCCCACAATGCCCACACATTCTCCCGGAGCCACTGTCAGGTCCGCTCCCGCTAAAATATTCTGTCTGTGATAGGACTTATAAATTCCTGATATCTCCAGCATCGCCGCAATCACTCCCGTAAAAACAATATATGATACAGGACTCAGTGTACCATATATTGGGAGGGAATGCAAAATAATAATTATTAACGATTCCTTAACTATGCCATAATGACAGTAACGTTTTTTCGTTGTTTTCAACGTTATCTGTAATGTTTCAGTACTGTTTTTTTAATGTTTCTGTATCGGGTACGCAGGCAAATTCACAGCTGGCAATATGTGGATTTGGCGGAAAAACCAAATGCAAAATCGGAAAGGAACCTTCTCCTGAATATTTTCCGCCAATCATACAAAAACTACTATGGACAGGAGGTATCACCATGGCAAAAGCAGGAATGAGAAGGCCCAGCCCTTACGACGCTGATAATCACGGAACCGAGAACCACCACAAAATGAACCATCCCAAAAATGAGCAGGCCCAGGTTCCCGAAATCCAGGGGGCTGCCAAAAACGGAAACGCCAAGGCAGGCCCTATCAATGCTCCCAACTGGGCAAGAGATGATTATAAAACAGGAGAGCATTAAAGGTATGGAAAGGCGGGCCTGGCCACATCCGGCGCCCGCCTGTATCAAATCAAAGTTTCATTTTTTGTTCATAGCATCACCCATACGGTTTACAGTCATCCCATTTAACCTAATGCTCCCAGCTCAGCCGCCCTGTACAGCGCCGCCACATGTACGGCCTGTTCTACCCCGCCTTCCCTCAGCAAACGCTTCACTTCCTCCCCCTCCAACTCCACTACCTCCAAGGCCTCTGTCTCATCCAGATTCTGGGGTGCGGCCGGGAATACATTCCTGGCCAGGTAGCACTGGGCATAGCTGGTGCAGTTGCTGGCATTCGGGGCGATTTTGAAGAGGAATTCCAGACTCCCTGCCTTGTATCCGGTTTCCTCCAGCAGTTCTCTGGCAGCACCGTCCTTTGGATCCTCTCCTGCCTCGATGCATCCCGCCGGAAGCTCCAGAAGCACCTTCTCCACACCGTGGCGGTACTGGCGCACCATTATCACCCTGTGCTCCGGCGTTACCGCCACTACCACCGCAAAATCCGGCAGATGATTGACATAAAAGGGGGCAATGACCATGCCGCCTGGCAGCTGGCAGGTGCTGGCGCGCATATCAATCCATGAATCCTTAATTACAGTTGTCTCATCCAGTATTTTCCATGAAAGATTCATATTCAGTTTCTCATCTTTATTATCCGCCTTCTTCATTGTCCCTCTTTTTCTCCCTTACTTTCCTGTGGTCTGCCTTTCCATGAACAGCCTCACTGCCATAACCCGTCCTCCAGGGCCGCCATCATCAGGACCAGATGCAGATTCATAGCTGCTGTCTTATCGTCAATATAGTGGACATCCCGCTCCATCTTCACCCGCCCCGGCAGCAGTTCCATTGCATCAAACAGGTCCTTTGCCGCTTTCCGCGACTGGTATTGTACATATGCATCCTTAATCATTGCCCACAACCTCCTTTGGTTATTATAACGCTTGGAGGATGCTTTTTCCCTTATTTACTGCCGGGAATCCGCCGGGTATACCGCGCTTTCACCGCACTGTTTCCCCGCGGACAGACTGTTTCCCACCATGCCGGCCACAATCACCGCAATTCCGGCCAGTCCCGCCGGCTCCGGAACTCTGTCCTTTAGCAGCAGGATTCCTCCCAGCAGGGTAAATACCACCTCACCGCACTGGGTAGCCTCTATCACTGCCAGATGGCGCGGATTCTCTTTTACCAGGTCCGTGGCCTTAAAGAACAGGATCGTTGCAATAACACCTGAAAACAGAGCCACGCACAGGGACTGGAATACCTGTCCGCGGCCTGCCGGCCCAGCTTTTACCCAGGCCCAGCCAGACATGAAAATCCAAAAGGGCATGCTGCACAGTGTCATGCCGTAAACCCGTTCCAGGGTGGTCATGCCTGCCGGACAAAGCGCCATCATTTTGCGGTTTCCCAGGGGATAGGAAAATGCCGCCACCAGTATGGGTGCCAGCGTAAAGAGCACAGTCCTCACCTCCATCCGCTTCAGATGAGGCACCTGCATCATAAATACGCCTGCCAGTACGAGAACAGACCACCCCAGGTTCCGGATTGGTATTCTTTTTCCAAATAACGGCGTCAAAAGCACGCCAGCCACTATGGTCAGCTGCCAGGTAGCCGCTGCCAGCCAGGATTCCCCCAACACGGATCCGAAGGTAAGAGGTGCGTAAAACAGTCCGAAACCCACCGTACTCCATACCAGCCATGAGACAGGCGCCTCTTTTACGGCGCTCCACACCCTGCCCGCCGAGGGGCTCCCTGCCAGCATAATCCACAATATGGGAAATGTAAACAGATACCTGAGGCTGGCCGCCCACATCCAGTATCCTCCGGCCAGATTCATGCTTCTGTTCAGGATAAAGGTAAACGCAAAGAAAAAGGATGCCAGAATCCCGTATATCAGCGCTTTCTTCAACTCATTCTCCTCCCTTTTTTGAAACAGCCGCGAAAAGTCCGTTTCAAAAAAGAGGGCACTGCAGCTTGTCCTGCAATACCCTCTTGTAATCCTATATCAATTCTAAGTTAAGCAATCTTGGACTTAGCCAGTTCAGCTAACTTTGCAAATCCCTCTGCGTCATTGATAGCCATTTCAGACAGAACCTTACGGTTTAAGTCAACCTCAGCTAACTTTAAGCCGTACATGAACTTGCTGTAGGACAGGCCGTTGATACGTGCTGCAGCGTTGATACGTGCAATCCACAGCTGTCTGAACTGTCTCTTTCTCTCTTTTCTGCCTGCATAGGAGCTGGTCAGGGCACGCATTACAGACTGCTTTGCAATCCTGTACTGCTTGGAACGGGCGCCTCTGTAGCCCTTAGCCATCTTTAAGACTCTATTGTGTTTCTTCTTTGCATTTAAACCGCCTTTTATTCTTGCCATCGGTAATTCCTCCTTCTACAATTCAAACTTACAGATATGGTAAAATCTTCTTCATTACCTTTGAGTTGGTAGCATCGGTAACGATATCTTTTCTAAGATTTCTCTTCCTCTTAGTGGATTTCTTAGTTAAGATGTGAGACTTGTAAGCTTTATTGCGGACTAACTTACCGGTTCCTGTCTTTTTAAAGCGCTTTGCTGCTGCTCTGCTGGTTTTTAACTTTGGCATTGTAAATTTCCTCCTTAAAACTTTCTATTTTAACGTTTTGCAGTTAAAAACATAACCATGCTTCTTCCTTCAACTTTGGAGGGTTTATCTATAACTGCGATATCCTTTAAACTCTCAGCGAAATCATCCAGGATGTATTTGGACTTGAACATATGGGCCATCTCACGACCGCGGAAACGAAGTGTCACCTTCACTTTGTCGCCCTTCTCCAAAAACTTTCTGGCAGCTCCCACCTTGGTGTTCAAGTCGTTGGTGTCAATGTTGGGTGACAAACGAACTTCCTTTATCTCGATTACCTTCTGTTTCTTCTTGGCTTCTTTTTCCTTGCGTGCCAGTTCATAACGGTACTTGCCATAGTCGATAATCTTACATACCGGCGGCTTTGCCGTAGGTGCAATCTTCACCAGGTCAAGCTCTGCTTCCTGAGCCATCCTCAGTGCCTCTTTTCCCGGCACGATGCCTAACTGCTCCCCGTCCTCGCCAATCAGCCGTACTTCCTTGTCTCTGATTTGCTCGTTAATCATTAATTCGCTAATAGTCGTACACCTCCAAATAAGTCATGTTGTTCTGGAATCGGCATGCCCCGTTCTTTCCCTGTAGGGCAAAAAATAAAGCGGACAGCCTGGCTATCCACTTCCTCATATAAAACCATCTGCTGCCCTATCTCACACGGAAACTCCCTGAAATAATACAGCACATCGTTTCATCTATGAACCCGGGTCACATGTTCGTGCCAGGGTGAGGCGGATACCTGCTTTCCTGTCAGTCGTTCTCACAACTTATATTAATTTACTACATTTGATCGTATTTGTCAACTCTAATTTTAAAACTTTTCTTATGATTTCTTATAATGCTTTTCTTCTAAACCTTTATAACCCCTTCTACAGTCTTCGGCAAAAGGGCGGGGACGCCTTCCGGTTCCCCGTAAGACGTCCCCGCCCATCCTGTCCTGATTCTGAATCTATCTGGCCTTAAAGGTACTGCACCTGGTCTCCGTGCACTCGCAGGCACCGTCACCGCTTATATCAATGCGCTCAGCGCTGCAGCGGTGCTCCTCATTGTAGACACATTTTACTGCGTCGCAGGCAATCTCCAGCCTTGTCTCAGGGGTCTTGAACAGGTTGGTGAACTTGCCTCCCTTGTTCTCGTCAAAGCTTGCACAGCAGGTCTGCTCCGCCGTCTTAGCCTTGTTGCCATCCACCGCAATGGCCGCCTTACAGCAGCAGTTGTCAGCGTTGTGCAGGCAGTTCTTTACACTACATTCCAGCTTGGTCATAGTCCTTACCTCCTTCTCCTGGTCTTCATGTTTACCAAATGACAAGGATAGTATGTACGGATTATAATTTTTGATTCATAAGCCGCAGGGCTTCAATGCATTTTCCTTCACTGCCGTCCATGTTATAAAGCTCTCCTCTGGTCACAAAGGTATATACCTGGATATCGTCCACATAGGCGCCTTTGCCGCCGCTTACGCTGATGGTAACATCAGAAGGCTGGCAGTTGCTGAATTTAAGCTCTACCTTCCGCTCCTCCTTCACGTCCACGGTCCTTGTCTGGGATCCCATGCGTATGGTCAGCCTGCATTTTTCCTCTGCCCCTGTCCTCAGCTTCACATAGGTATCCTTGCCTGTGTTGCCGGTCATCCGGCCGCCCAGGTTCTGGTATATATTTCCGCCCGACGGAATCATTGCGGATTTTCCGGTCTCATCCTCCGCAATGTAGCTTCCTCCGGAAAAACGCCATCCGTCCATACCGAGTGCAAACTGGGCATTGAACAGCTTATTATCCCCATAATCCCGGTAGGTCCAGATGCCGTACCCCATGGTGGAATTTTTAAGAATGGGAGCAACGCCATCCAGGTACAATGATTTCTCATCATCCCGCAGCTGGGCATTGTGCTCGTATCCAACTGTATTGTCCGTAAACAGGAACTGGTCCAGATACACAGGCTTGCCTCCGCTGTACACATGAAGCCGGTTCAGGAACACGGGAATCTTTTCCAGTGCTTCCGCTGCCGTCACGCGCTCATGCTCATTCATAAAGCCCATGGGAATGCCGTACATTGCGCTGGTATAGGCGGCGCTGCCGCTGGGGAAGGTGGAGGAATGCATAAAGCCCTCCTGGCTTCCGTCCTTGTGCTCCACCGGGTCCACATCCAGGCGCACTTCCATGGACAGACCGGGAAACACCGTCTGGCTGTCAGCCAGAAGTTCATTTAAAAACTGGTCGTAAAACCCATAAAATACACTTCTGGCCTGGGAATCCCTGGCCGGAAAATACAGGTCGTCATAACTGGCCAGCTCATGGCCGTACATTTCCTCCAATTCCTCCAGCTCATAATTTTCCATGGCGTAATCCACATATCCGAAGGCTTTGGCCATGCTGCGCCCCTTTACCCCGTTTCCCAGGGACGCGCTGGAATCCGTAAAGTTCCAGAAGTCCTCCCATGTCAGGAACCCTCCGCAGAAATTCTCATGGGAGGATGCCGCCTGGTACAGACGGCCCACATATTCCAGCCAGGCAGACCGCTCTGTCCCCTCCTGCATCAGCCCCTGGTACCGGTCCATCACATTGCCGCCCCCGCAGTAATCCCAGGTATATCCCACCCTCAGCATCACACTCAGTCCCTGGGCGGCAGCTGCATCCATAACACGGTCCAGCTTGTCCCAGGCATATTGGTTGTATGTACAGGGGGTCATGCCGGGCTGGAATTCCCTCCAGGGCACCACCAGGATAATATTGTTAAAGCCGTCCTGGGCAATGCGGGCCAGCTCCTGGTCCATATTGCCACTCTCGCTGTTCCAGAAATTGATGACCCAGTCATCGGAATAATAGGTGGCTGATTTGAGGTAACCTGCTGTCCCCGCAGCATGGTCCTCTGCCCTGGCAAACCCGGATGTAAACAGGAACGCTGCCGCCCCCAGTATAACCGCGGCCTTCATACATGGTCTTTTCATTGGTTCTTTCTCCTTTAGCTGTGGTTCTTTTCTCCGCCTCGTTTCAGCTCAGGCCACACAGTGAGCAGCATGGTCCCGAAGCAGGCGGCGCCTCCGATAAAGTTGGATATGGGCTCTGCCATCAGTATGCCCTGGGTTCCCATTCCGAATACAGTGGGCAGTATGATGATAAGGGGTATGACAATGATAACCTTGCGGAAAATGGAAAAAAATACCGCGTTTCTGGATTTTCCCAGTCCCACGAACACGGACTGGCCCGCAAACTGAAGGGACATCATGAAAAATCCAAAGAAATACATGCGTATAGCCGGAATTCCCGCCTCCACCATGTCTCCCTCCCGGTTGAAGATGCGGATAAAGAACGCCGGAAACCAGTCCACGAATCCCCATGCCACAACTGTATACAGGATACAGACCACGGACATGAATACAATGGCCTTCTGTACCCTTTTATACTCCCTGGCTCCGTAGTTATACCCCAGCACAGGCTGGGCACTGTTGGTCAGGCCGTTTACCGGCATGGAAATAACCTCCCTGACCGAGTTGATTACGGTCATGATTCCCACATAGAGGTCGCCGCCGAATTTCTGGAGCATGGAATTATACATGATCTGTACAAGACTGTTTGTGATGGACATGGTAAATCCGGACATTCCCAGGCCCACGATGCGAAGCAGCCGGCCGGCGTCCAGCTTCATGGCCGAAGGCCGCAGCTTCAGTATGGTGCGCCTGCCTGTGAGGAAGGCCAGAATCCATAGGGCCGACAGCATCTGTGAAAGAATGGTGGCCAGGGCAGCGCCCCTTACCCCCATGTGGAAAACAAAGATAAAAACAGGATCCAGTACAATATTGGTGACCGCCCCCAAAAGCACGGTCATCATACCCACGGTCCCAAAGCCCTGGGAATTGATAAAGCTGTTCATGCCCAGGCCTGTCATGACAAAGATATTGCCCATGAGATAGATCGTCACATAAGCGTCTGCGTAGGGTATGGTGGCGTCGCTGGCGCCAAAGAGATACAGCATGGGCCGCTTGAACATCAGGCCCAGGACCGTCAGCAGGATTCCCACTGCCACCATCATCACAAAGGAATTGCCCATGATGGCCTCCGCCTCTTTCTCATTTCCCCTTCCCCTTTCAATAGAGCACAAGGGAGCGCCGCCCATGCCGAAAAGGTTGGCAAAGGCAATCACAATGGATATGATGGGCAGGCAGAGACCCAGCCCGGTGAGGGAAAGGGTGGCGTTCTCCGGTATCATTCCTATATAAATGCGGTCCACAATATTATACAGCACATTGATGAGCTGCGCCAGGGTCATGGGAACCGCCAGCTTCATGATATTTCCCACCACACTGCCCCTGGAAAAATCGTTTTTCTTCTGATTGTCCGATTGTTTGTCCATTTGATTATCCGACTGTTTCATACTCCCACCACATTTCCATACATTCTGTCTGTTTTGACCCGGCCGCACCAAATATACCTGGAAAATGCTGCCGGCAATGTCTATACCGCGCCCAAATCCTCTGTTCGGTCAATGTCCTTAAGTTCTTCCTCCGGCACCTCCATGGTCCACACATCCCCGGGGTGCGCCTTCATGATTACGCTTCCTCCCCTGTCGCCGCGAAGTGCCATAAGTTCTTTCCTGTAAAAGCTGCTGAAAACAGCGGGATTCCCCCGCCTTCCCTGATGGCACACACAGCCCATGCCCTTCCCTGACAGCCGGAAACCATGTATGAATTCTTTCAGGGTGGGCGTACTCATATATGGCTGGTCGGCCACTGAAAACAGAAGGGCCTCTGTTTCAGGAGAGGCCGATGAAGTCCCTAATCTGAGAGAGGCGGTGATTCCCTCACCGCTGAATCTGTTGGGAACTGCCAGAAGTCCCCGGCTCTCAGCCTGCTTTAAAATCGCCTCATACTGGCTGACCACCAGAACCTCTGTCTGGTGCCCCTCTTTCTCCAGCTCCCCTGCTGCCTGGCAGATGCAGTCAAGACCATGGCGGTAAAGTTCTTTTCCTTTAAAGGGTACCAGCAGCTTATTAGAGCCAAAACGGCTTCCAAATCCGGAAGCCATATAGATAAATGAAATCCTCATTCCCCTTAACCATCCTTTAAAATAACCGGGCGGAGCCGTCCTTGTCAAGATGTCCGCATGCAATCCCTGATGTCTCTCCCATGCAATCCAGCATTTCTCCGGCCAGCGCTGCTTCCTGCGGGGTGTCGGCCTGGTTGAATACAGGCAGGACCTCGGTTCCCGGATGGGCTGCCCGCAGAGGCAGCAGATATCCATGCTTCATCAGTGTCATCATATCTTCTTTTTGTATGATCCAGTCTGTCTTATGCTTTGCGTTCAGCTCCAATGCATCTGTCCCGCTGCCCCGCTGCTCCCGGCTATCCTCATACATCTTCCGGCCATATCGTTTCATCAGAGCCCCGGCCTCCTCAATCCTCAGGCAGCATTCCTCAGCCCGCTTTCCAAGGGATGTCAGGCCATTGAGACATAAAATCATATCTGTATTGTCCGGTATCACCGGCTCTCCGGCCCTCGGCACCTTCAAAGGCAGGCGTCTGGAGCCGTCGGCCTCCACCAGCACCAAATCCGCCAGGGAACAGGCTTCTTTATATAATTCCCAGCCTGTAAATGTAATTTTCCCCTTCTCTGCCGGCCTTCCGGCTACCGCCAGGCTGCGGCGTTCCAGAACGGTCCTGATTTCTTCTGCATTGCCGTCAAATACTCCGAACGCACCGGGGCGGGCCATATGGGTCGTGGTAACCACCAGGACCTTAAGTCCCCGTCCCACAGCCTCCCAGGCCAGTCTGCGGATAGTGGATGTCTTGCCGCCCGCTCCTGCAAGAGATACCACAAAAGGGCCCGGTCCTTTCCCGGACCGTGCCTGCTTTATCCGTCCATTAAGCCCCAGGCCATGCCACAGGCTGTCTGTTCCGGTCCATATGCCGCACTGGTAAAAATAAGCCCTCATGGCAATTTCTCCATTTTTACAGTTAATGCAAACCCTTATTTTGATACTTTGACTATTTTATCATAAAACATTGGATTGGGAAAGATGATTTTCCCTTCCATTCAAAACTTACATCCAAAAATCATCATTCAAAAACAGCCGGAAACAAGGGGAATCCCCTGCTTCCGGCTGCTGTTCTATTCCTGCTTTCTATTCCTGCTGTTCTATCTCTGCTGGATTTTATCCTGCCCGGCCTTGCTCCGGCCTTGCTCCGGCCTTACTCCGGCCTTACTTCGGCCTGCCCGGGCCTTATTCCATCCTTACCCTGTCCTTATTTCTGGATGTTATTCCTGATCACACCATACAAATCAAAACTCAGGATACCAAACACTAATATAACTCCGATGACTGCCATAACTGATTCCTTCCTTTCAAAATGTTTTCCATCACTGTGATAGATTCATTATATGTCAGGCAGACCGGTTGCGCAATCCGCATTATATCTAATCTTTTGGTGAACACCCATTTGTTTTTTGTGCATGAATGCAAAATATTTTAGATTGCCTAAAAATTTTTGTATTTATTTCTTTTTACCCATCCTTTCAGCTCTGCGGGCGATCAGTTCCCCTGCTATGCTGATGGCAATTTCCGCCGGAGTCTCTGCTCCTATGTCCGTACCGATAGGCATATGGCACTTTTGGATTTCCTCCAGGGAGAAGCCGTCCGCCAGCAGCTTATCCGTCACCACCCGTATCTTGTTCCTGCTTCCCATGATTCCGATGTAATAAGGATGCAGAGCCATGGCCTGCTTCTGCACGTAATAATCAAACTGGTGCCCTCTGGTCATGACGCACACATAGTCTCTGGGACGGATATCCACATAATCGCTGATATGTTCCATATCCCCCACCACGGTTCTCTCTGCCTGCAAAAACACCTGGGGATTGGCAAACGCCTCCCTGTCATCCATAACCACGCAGCGGAATCCCACATGGGCCAGCACCGGAACCAGCTCCTGGGCCACATGACCGCCTCCGAATATATAGACAGTCCCGGCCTGTACCAGGGGCTCGATATAAAACGTTCGTCCATCCACTTCCTTCTGAAGGGCATTGCTGCCGAAAAGTTCCCCCTCTAACAGCTGTCCCAGCCCCTTAATACCGGACAGCCCCAGACTGGGGCTGTAAAGGCCCATCTGCCAGCATGTCTCGTCGGTGATATCCAGTATAAGCCAGCTGTCCTCATCCTTTGAGAGGGCGTCCAGGACCTGGCCGCAGAAACCGGTCAGCACCTGGTCGCCGGGACGGATGTACTGGAAATATACCACCACATTTCCTCCGCACACCATTCCGATATCCGCCACCTGGTTCCTGGTAAGTGTGAATCCTTTGGCAAAAGAAGCCTTGTCCTCCATGGCCTTAAGGGCTGCCTGTATTGCCTGGTACTCCACGGCGCCCCCGCCCACGGTTCCTTCTATGGACCCGTCCTTCCTTACCAGCATCCGGGATCCGGTTCCCCTGGGAGTGGAGCCGGAACTGGCAATGATAGTCACCAGGACAGCTTCCTCCCCCTGTTCCAGTAATTGTCTTAACTCTGTAAATAATGTTTTCATGACTCCGTCTCTTCCTCCCCGGTAAAATATTTTTTGTAAAGCCGTTCCCCCTCCATGCGCAGTTCCCTTTCCATCCGCAGGTAGCGGTCCAGAAAATCCTTAGACTTGGGCGTAAGCTGTGAAAATCCTCCCTCCGCCCCTCCTGACTGTGTAATCAGCAGCGGGTAGCCCAGCTGCCGCTCCGCCTCTTTTAAAATCTTCCATCCTTTGGTATAGGACATATGCATCTGCCTGCAGGCTGTCTGCATGGAGCCTGTGTGGTCGATCAGAGACAGGAACTGGGCTGCCTGGGGTCCGAAAAACCCTTCATTGCGCTCCAATGTCAGCTGTACCTGGGGATATACGGCCAGCTTTTCCCTGCCCAGGCTGCCCAGGGCGCAGTCCTCGTCCGATTCCACGGCCATGATAATCCCCTCATCCTCCACCGGAATCTCTTCCAGATGCCCATTGATTTCCGGCTGGCGCAGGGCCCCTCTGAGTCCTCTTTCACCGTGATAGATCAAAAGAGACGGAATGGCTGCCTTGGACACCAGAACCGGATGGCCCCGTTTCCCGTCATACACAGGACAGGCGGCCATGGCCCGGGAACCCATCATCCGCTGTATGGTATCAGGAAGGAACATAGGGAATTTGGCAGGCAGGACAAATACCCGGTCGCATAAATCCTCTATATAATTTAACCCCATACAGATGCTGTAATACATCTGAGTCTGCTCATAATCCTGGTTGCGCAGGCAGATGACCCGAAGTCCGGCAATATGTTTTTCCACCTCGTCCGCCTTCTGCCCTGTAACCACTACCACCGGATCGATTCCCGCCCGTTTCAGTGTGATGATGATTCTTCGTATAACCGTGCTGTCCCCCACGGGAAGCATGGGCTGAAAACGGCTGATTGTGCTCTTGTGGCCTGCTGCGATAATGACAGCCCCTGTCTTCATAAGTCTGTTCCGCCTTTCCTGGTATATTAACAGTCTGGTACGCGCCCCTAAAGTTCACCTGTCAGGAGCAAAAGGGCGGAGGGCTCTACCCTGAGCCACCGGGGAACCACTCCCGCCGTATCGTGGGTGTGGATATCCTTCTCCTTCTTCCACCACAAACCGTTCTGTAAAGTAATATACCACTCAAACGGCATTTCGGAAATACATGGAGCGCATACTTTTATAAGATTTGCGTCTTCCCGCTCCATATAAGCCCTGGCACTGCTCTCCGACAGGGGTTCAAAATCATGGGCCCTGATGCCCACGCCTGTTATGGCGTCGCCCACGGGACGGTCCGTGGCCAGCTCCAGCCCATCCCAGTCCACGGCCCGTATTCTGCGTTCCCCCAGCCGTTCAATCCTGGATATGTTCTTACATCCTGTAAGCCTGGCTGCCCGGCATGTAACCGGGTTCTGGAAGATGTCCCGTGTCCTTCCGGCCGCCAGCACGCATCCCCGGTCCATGAGCAGCAGATTGTCGCAGAGCTGGTAGGCCTCATCCCTGTCATGGGTCACCATAATGGTCACACCGTCATAATCCTTAAGGGCGTCCGCCAGCTCCAGGCGCAGCCCTTCCCTCAGGTATGTGTCCATGGCTGAAAACGGCTCGTCTAACAGCAGCGCCTCAGGCTCATAGGCCAGGCTCCTGGCCAGGGCCACTCTCTGCTGCTGTCCTCCCGACAGCTGGCCCGGGAATCGCTTTTCCAACCCCTGGAGCCGGAACCGCTCCACCATCTCGGACACCTTCTGCTGCCTGGCTTCCCCGGACATGGGCCGGCGCCTTCTAAGCCCCACATTTCCCCGTCCCCCCTTTAATCCAACCATGATGTTCTGCTCCACGGTCATGCCCGGAAACAGGGCATAGTTCTGGAACAGATAGCCCACACGCCTTACCTGGGGCTTCTCATTAATCTTGAGGGCAGAGTCATAGAGAACACGGCCCCCGGCCGCCTCTCCCTGGGCATAGCGCAGGGCAATCCTGCCCTGGTCCGGGCGGATGATGCCGGCTATGGATTTTAAGGTCATGCTTTTGCCGCAGCCCGACGGCCCCAGTATGCCCAGGCATCCCCGTCCGGCCTCAAAGCTGATGTCCAGGCTGAAATCCTTTAATTTCTTTCTTATATCAACTTCCAAATGAAGATTGTATTCTGAGTTCACGGCTGTTCCCCTTTCATCCCTTCCGGTTCACGGGCCTTAATGCTGCCCAGTTCATCAATATAATGGACAGGAATGCGATGACCACAATAACCGCCACATAGCGGTACGCCGTATCCATATTGCCTGCGGCCACCTCTGAATAGACCGCCATGGGAAGGGTCCTTGTTTTGCCTGCTATGTTTCCCGCAATCATGGCAGTGGCCCCAAATTCTCCCAGTCCCCTTGCAAATGCCAGGACGCCTCCGCTGACAACCCCCGGCAGGCCTCCGGTCATGAGCACCTTCCAGAAGATGCCCCACTCGCTCATGCCCAGGGTCCTGGCTGCCGCCACCAGGTTCTGGTCCACCTGTTCAAATGCGCCCCTGGCAGAGCGGTACATTAAAGGAAAGGACATGACCACGGCTGCAATCACCGTAGCTGTCCATGAAAATGCGATTTTAACACTGAAATATTCAATAAAAAACTGTCCTACCGGCCGTTTGACCCCAAACATATAGAGAAGGAAAAAACCGGCCACCGTAGGGGGAAGGACAAGGGGCAGCGTAAGCACGCCGTCCCAAATCAGCTTCCATGTTTCATTTTTCATGCTCACCACAGCCCACGCCGCAAAGATTCCCAGAAAAAACGTAATGAAAATCGACAGGCTGGCTGTCTTCATAGATATCAGTATCGGTGACCAGTCCATGGATGGTTCCTCCCTTTTTCCTTACTCGCCTTTTGTAAATCCGTATTCTTCAAATACCTTCATGGCTTCATCCGTCTTAAGGAATTCCACAAAGTTCTTTGCTTCCCCCGGGTGAGCCGTGTTCTTCACCACCGCCACAGGATAAATGACCTTCTTGGCAAGGCTTCCCTCCGGAGCCTCTGCCACCACTTCCACCTTGTCCGCCATGCTGGCTGCATCGGTAGCGTATACGATACCCGCGTCAGCGCTGGATGCGGCCACCTGGTTAAGCACCTCTGTCACGTTGGTTCCAAAGCTTACCTTGTCCTGTATCTTATCCCAGATTCCCAGGCTGGTAAGGGCTTCCTCTGCATACTGTCCTGCCGGTACGCTGGCAGGATCCCCGAGAGCAATGGTCTCTGCCTTCTCAATGTCCTCAAACTTCTCTATGCCCGTGCTGCTGCCTGTTGGAACAATGAGCACAATCTTGTTCTCCAGCAGGCTGGTGATGGTGTCAGATTCAATCATGCCCTCCTCGTCCAGGGCTGTCATCTGCTTTGCCGCAGCCGACATAAACACATCCGCCTCCAGTCCTTCCTCAATCTGTGTCTGAAGCTTGCCTGAGCTGTCATAGGTACCCTTCACTGTCACGCCCGGATACTGCTCCTGGAACATGGGAATCAGTTCATCCTCATAGGCGTTCTTAAGGCTGGCCGCCGCCGCAACCAGAATCTCTGTGGATTCGCCTGCCTGGGCTGCGGTGGTCTCCCCGGCAGAAGTCTCTGCTTCTGTCTCTGCTGCAGTGGCAGTTGCCTGCGTTGTCTCTGCCTCGGTAGCTGCTGCTGTCTCCTTTGCGCCGCCTGAGCATCCGGCCAGAGCTGCCGCTGCCATCATTGCCGCCATCATCATGCAAATCTGTTTCTTCATAATTAATTCCTCCTGTAATTCTTAATCTTTTTTATATACAAATACAGGTACTCGTTATACTCAGACGACCATATCGTTTCCCACATAAATGCCCATCTGCTGAGGATGAGCATTTATACCGGACAAATACCTGTATTCCTATATTTCTGTTATGGGTCTCTCCGGAGCATGTCTGAACCTGCTCTCAGGCGCGCAACTGGCATAGGTAGCGGGTGCTATATTCACTGATAATTACGCAGCGCCGTGTTATCTTCTGGCACATTCCGAGGCGCTTCCCCTGAGTATCTTAAGGCCATGGTCAAGGCTTCCCAGAATGAAGCCAAGACTCTCCTTAACCGCTTTGGGGCTTCCCGGCAGGTTCACAATCAGGGTCGTTCCCCGGATAACAGACACGCCTCTGCTGAGCATGGCCCGGTCCGTCACCTCCATGGACTTCATGCGGATGAATTCAGCGATTCCGGGCGCATTGCGCTCAGCCACAGCCATGGTGGCCTCCGGCGTCTGATCCCTGAGGGAAAATCCCGTTCCTCCGCTGGTCAGCACCAGGTCCACCTGGCGGCTGTCGGCCAGACGTATAAGCTGGGTCTTTAACTGGCCCGGCTCATCCGGCAGGAGCAGAAGCTCCACCACCTCATACCCGGCTGCCTCCAGCATCTCCTTGGCAGCAGGACCGCTCTCGTCCTTCCGCTCTCCCCTGGCGCCCTTGTCGCTGAGGGTAATGACGGCAGCTGTAAAAGGCCGTTCCTCTGCAGGCGGCTCCACCCGCATCACATCCCCGGGGCGGATAATTCCCTCACGGATGACTCTGGCAAACACGCCTTCCTTCGGCATGATGCACTCGCCCATGCGCTTGTAGATAGCGCAGTGGCTGTGGCATTCCTTTCCTATCTGGGTCATCTCCAGCTGCACATCCCCCGCGTATAGTCTGGTACCCACGGGAAGGCTTCTGAAATCAATGCCCTCCACCACCAGGTTCTCGCCAAAGGCCCCGTCTATGACATTGGCTCCGCGCTCGTTGAACGCCATCACCTTATCATAGGAGAGAAGGCTTACCTGACGGTGCCAGTGGCCTGCGTGGGCATCTCCCTCAATACCGAAATCCACCAGGAAATGCCCCTCTTCTATGGCCCTCTTCTCAATTCCCCGTTTATCACTGATACAGATGGCCTTCACCACTCCGGTGGGACAGACACCCTGTTTTATCTGCTCTGACATATACCTTATCCTCCAATAGCAATCATGTTGTGTGCTTCTGTTATCTGACCCGGACGCTCGAAGCAGTGGGCCGCGGGTTTGCATAATACAGCCTGTTCCATGGCCTTCCTCAGTTCCCTCTGAAGCCCCTCGTCAGACGGGCAGCCCGCATAGGGCCAGCGGTAATGCCCCTCCTCCTCAGGCCGTTCCTGTCCTTTTCTCAGTATCCGCCTCAGATCCACTCCGTCCTCATAGCACAGACAGGGTTTCAGATACCCCTGGGACGTAAGGCGCACCCGGTTGCAGTCGCTGCAGAATTTTCCGTGGATCGCGCTGATCAGTCCGATACTGCCCTTAAATCCCGGTATCCGGTAGTAGACAGCCGGTCCGAAGCCATGGACCCTGTCATCCTCCTCCATATCGGGGTATGCCCTCATCATCTCCTCCAGCAGCTCCTGGTGGTTGATGGTCTTAAAATTCTTTCCGTAGCCAATGGGCATCATCTCAATAAACCGCACATCCACCGGATATTCCCTTGCCAGCTCCACCATCTGCCGCCAGCCATCCTGTCCGGCTTCCCGCTGTTCCTCGTCCATCTGGCTGAAATCAATGGACACCGCATTGATTTTTACGGATACAGGCATGGCGCAGGCCCGCCTGACGGCTTCCATCACAGTGCCCAGGGCGTCGGTTCCCGTTATCCTCTGGTACAGGTCCCTGTCCAGGGTGTCAAGGCTTATATTGATGCCGTCTATCCCGGCCTCCGCCAAATCATCCAGATACCGCTCCAGCAGCACGCCGTTGGTGGTTATGGTTACCTTCTCAATGCCCGGCGTGCTCTTAAGCTGCTTCACCAGCTGGCAGCAGTCCCTGCGCACCAGTGGTTCGCCCCCCGTCACCTTGATATGGCGTATGCCCAGGCCGGCAGCACAGATTCCCACGGCCTGGATCTCCTCCAGAGACAGGATATCCCATCTGGGCACGCACTCCACCCCATAGGGCATGCAGTACTTACAGCGCAGGTTGCACCTGTCCGTAATGGATATCCTCATATAGTCAATGGTTCTTCCCAATGCATCCTTCATATTGCTCATCCCCTGTTCCGGGCACATCTGGGGTTATGGAATTCCCCGCTCTTGCCTCCGCTTTTATGTTCCAGGTAAATGTCTCCGATCTCCATGGACTTATCCACGGCCTTGCACATGTCGTAAACTGTCAGCAGCGCCACGGACACCCCGGTCAGCGCCTCCATCTCCACCCCGGTTTTTCCCGTGGTCCTGGCCGTGCAGACCGCCTCAATCTCATTGCTCTCTTTTTTTATGGTGAAATCCACGGTGAGCTTCGTAAGATTCAGTATATGGCACAGAGGAATCAGGTCCGAGGTCCTTTTGGCCCCCATAATGCCTGCCACTCTGGCAACCCCCAGCACATCTCCCTTTGCCATGGTTCCCCGGGCCACCTTCTCCAGGCACTCAGGGCTCATAAAAATACTGCCTCTGGCCACTGCCTCCCGCTTTGTCTCAGCCTTATCCCCTACATCTACCATCAGGGCATTGCCCTGGTCGTCAAAATGTGTAAATTCCATGTCTGTTTCCTTTCCAACGGTTTCCTTTTCAACGGTTTGTTACATCCCTTTGCCGAACCCGCAGTTGGGGAAGGTACATTCCGGACAGTTAAGGCAAAGCCCGCCCTGGCCCAATGCGGCCAGATCATCTGCCGTCACCTGGTCATCCGCCATGATTCTGGGCAGAACCAGGTCAAATATAGTACGCCTGGCATACATGACGCAGCCCGGAAGTCCCATGATGGCAACCGTACGGGGATTTTCCCCATCTTTAACCTGGTAATAGGCCAGCAGGAACATGGCTCCCGGCAGCACCGGCGCGCCGTAGGATACGATGTCTGCCCCGGTGTTGCGGATGGCAAGCGGCGTCTTGTCGTCCGGGTCCACACTCATGCCTCCCGTACAGACAACCACGTCCGCGCCCTTTTGTATCATATCCAGGATGCTGGCCGTCACCTTGGTATCATCATCGTTCCATGTCACATGGTCAATAACCTCTGTGTCAAACTCTGAAAGCTTTCCCCGGATCACAGGGGTGAAGGTATCCTTGATACGGCCGTAAAACACCTCGTTTCCCGTTGTAACGATACCCACCTTTTTATGTAAAAATGGTTTCAGCTCCAGGATGGGACATCCCCCTGTGGCCTCTGCGGCCGCCTTTTTTGCTGCCTCCATCTTTTCTTCCTCAATCACAAGAGGGATAATCCTGGTCCCTGCCAGCTTGTCCCCCTTCTTCACTGCAAAATTGCCGTGACGGGTGGCTATCATCATCTGTCCGAATCCGTTTACCGCCTTAAGCCCCCGGTTATCCACCTTTAAAAGGCCGTCACATGCTGCCGTCAGCTCAATCTTTCCTTCCTTTGCCTGGGAACGCTCCATATGCTGCCCTTTGCACATGTCGCAGAGAATCTCTGCCGCATCATTCTCATGAAGCATTCCGTCTTCCTTCTCCCACACATAAAGCTGGTCCTTTCCCACACTTAAGAGGACCGGGATGTCTTCCTTCGTGACCACATGGCCCTTGCGGAATACCGCATCCTTTGTCACTCCCTTAATAATCTGGGTGATATCATGGCACAGTACGGTGCCTTCCGCATCCACTGTCTGAATCAGTTTCATTCTATTTAACCTCCGCCCGTTATTTATATTTTCAAATAACGCATTACATATAGAATAGCACCAGCGTTCGATTTTGTAAAGATACATACACTACAAATGGAAATTAATATATGTTTTTATCAGTTTATAAGAGAAAATGGCCGGGTGTTCCATCTGCGCGGCACACCTGACCATTTCCACACCCCTATGAGGTCATTCCTATTGAGATACGGAAATGTATCATTTTAGGACCTTGTTTCTGTATCTGGCTGTAATCATTCCAGTATCTGAGATTCATGTAATCCTGAGGTGTATCCGCGTCCAGGTATATTCCCGGATCCTCCACCTCCGGTTCTGTAATCGGCACTCCCAGGTGCTCCATGGCCCCCTTAAGCCCTCCTGTGCCCTTATAGGCGCAGATATCCGGTACCAGCCGGGAATCCACCCGGACAGGATGGCCCGGACGGCCGCCGCAGACCGGGCGCACCAGAGCGCCCGGACATTCCATCACCTGCTTAAAGGTGTCCTGCTCTATCAGCGGGACGTCCGCAGGCGTAATGAGAATCCGGCTGCACAGGCCGGCGGCCCTGGATATCCCCAGTTTCACCGAGTCAAACATCTGGCTGGAGGCATAATTTTCATTGCGGACAAACATGATATCCAGAGGCCACAGATAATCCATCAGCTGGTCCGCTTTATATCCCGCCACGATGATGACCGGAGATGCCCCTGCTGTCTTAAGATTTTCAATGGCCCTTACAATAATGGTGCTGTCTCCCAGCTCCAGAAGGGGTTTGAATTCATGCATCCTGGAGGACAAACCTGCCGCCAGTATCACTGCTCCGGTCCTTTCCATAATATACCTCCTGCTTTTGTCACGGCGGTGTTTCCCGGGACTTTGGCTAAACCTCCTGTCCCGGCGCCTTCACTATGACCATGACGCCCTTTGCCCGGGCAGCCACAGCGCCTTCCCGCTTAATGGTGCCCTGGGCCCGGATGGAACGTCCCGTTCCAAACTCCGTCACCTGCGCCTCACACTCAATCCGTTCCCCCACATGAACCGGAGCCTTGTAATCCAGTTCCAGATGGGCTGTCACCACATCCAGGTCCGTATAGTAGAGGGCGTGTGCCATAAGGTCATCCATAATGGAAGCCATGATGCCCCCGTGGAGCATGCCTTCATATCCCACATACGGCTTTTCCACGGTCCACAAAGCCCTGGCCCAGCCTTCTCCCTCTGTAATGTCCAGGTGCAGCCCTATGGGGTTCAGGCTTCCGCAGACAAAGCAGTTATCTGATTCCATCCTTCTCATACACGTTTCCTCATTTCCCTAAAAATGGTCTCCCAGGCGTCCCCAGGTCTCTGAGAACAGGCCGGCATCCATGAGGGCCGGTCCCCCCTCAGGTATGATTGGCTTAAAGCCCATGTGGTCCAATATCTGTGTCTGTATATCAATGCCCGGAGCCACCTCGGCCAGCACCATGCCCTGGGCTGTCCTCTTAATCACGCACCGCTCCGTGATGAATGTAACCCGGTTTCCCTTTGCCAGGCACTGCTGCGCGTTAAAGGAAAGCTGTGCGCAGGATTCCACGAACTTGTTATTTATTCGTATATTTTTACAGATTCAAACGACAAATAACCCTTTGGATTTGTGCAACTTGCACTCCAAAGGGTTATTCTCATTTGTGTATATCGTCTAAATACGATTATAGGGCCGGATGAGGCGGAAACAGCTCAGGCTTCATCAGCCGCTGGACAATAGCCAGACAATTTCCCTTTATCTCCTCCCGTATCCATAGGGGCACAGACTCCCCCTCCAGCGGTTTTGGAATCAGATCCTCTATGAATCCCCGGTGTTCCCCAAAGGATATGATGGAGCCGTTGATATGTCTGCTGGCTATAATGGCCTGGGACTGGGAAACAGGGGCCACGGTCTGAATCAGCTCAGCCATCACCCGTTCCTGCCGGTCAAAGGCAGCGGCTGACAAAGGCCTCATATCCCCGGGTCCATTGTTCTCCCAGTATATCAGGGCAAGGGTGGTCTTATACTGGGGGGCAAAGGCCACCTCAATCTGAAGATCTATGAGCTTTTCAAGGAATTCATATGCCTTCTGCGGAGTCATTGCATCCTGTTTAAAGGTCCCCTCAATCTCCATATACGAGGCCGCATAATATCCCTTTACCTTTTCCAGCATATATTCCAGGCAGGCTACGTACAGCCTCTCCTTGTTGGAATAATGAAAGGCAATGGCTGACAGGTTCACCTCTGCCTCCGAAGCAATCATTCTGGTGGATGTGGCTGCATATCCGTACTGCGAGAAAAGCTTAATGCCGGCTTTTATCAGCTTTGTCTTAGTTGAATTATTTCCTTCCATGTGACTTCATCTCCTTATGCTCAGCCGGCAGCCCATTCCCGTATCCGCGCCTTCCTGTCCACAGATGCCTGGGGACTGGTGCCGAAGGCATCTGCCGCCTCCAGGCTTCCCATGGCCGATTCCAGACAATGCCTGACTGCCTGAGCCTGATTATATTGAAGTCTATGGTTCTCCCTGGCCTGGGGGGTGGTGCACTTGGGCGCGCTCTGACGGAAACGCTCATCAATATCCACCATTCTGTCCTCAAGCGTCATCTTATCCGCCAGAAACAAAAGGGTTCTCTCCGTCAGCCCTGACTCTTCCCCGCCTTCCAGCCTGTGATGGCACTGAATGATTCCTGCCATCACCGGGTATCCCTCCATCCGCAGGATTCTGGCTCCTGCCCTTGCGTGGTCCGGCTTCAGACGCGCGATATCGTGAAGCAGCCCGGCTGTCCTCAAAAGCTCAGGGTCTATGTCATACCCCAGACGTTTAAGCCTTACAGCCCACTTGTGTGCCAGTCTCGCCACTGCTGCCTCATGAAGCCGTATATGCTCAGGGACGCTATAGCGGTCCGACAGCCTGCGGCAGATGCCGTGGTCAGGATAGAGAAGGGGCTTTACACCGGTCTGCTCATAGAATCCTCTGAACCCGCCGTCATCGTCTGCCAGAATCCGGCTGATTCCTCCATACGGCTGGGGAACTTCCAGTACGCGGTTGATATCCCACCCGAGAATACCGCACATCAGCCCCCGGCTCACACCGCAGTGGGTCACCACCGCCACATCCCCCCGGGTATTCCCAAGAATGCGGTTCAGGGCATCCTGAAGCCGCTCTGCGCCCCGGGCAAAGGATTCCCCTCCCGGAGGCGGGACCGTGCCGATGGAACGTCCCCTCTCTTCATAGAGCTGCGGGTACCGGCTGCGGATTTCAGTGAATTCCATGTTCTCCCATTCACCTGCATCCAGCTCCACCAGGCCCTCTTCCACATGCACCCTCTGCTGCTCTCCTGCAATATACTCCGCGGTTTCCATACACCTGGACAGAGGACTGGAATAAACAGCTTCCACACAGCGGCTCTTAAACCAGGAAGCCAGTTCCATGCTCTCCTTCCTCCCTCTGATACTCAGTGCGAGATTCGTATGTCCAAGACATCTGCTCACATGCCCGGTCCGTTCCGGTTCCCCGTGCCTTATAAGGTATATCGTCCTCATATGCCACCTCATTTCGATGCATCGCCGATACTAAATAGGTCGTCCGACCTAGTTCTGTGTTTCCAGTGTAGCACAGATGCATTTAAATTACAATATAAGGCAGCCAGAAAGGCCATATTCTTCAATTATCGTTATTTAATCTCATAAACAACGTTGACTTGAGTATATCACATATGGCGGATGGCTGTAAATATAAAGCGCCTCAATGCATCTTACATTTTCTTTGACTTGATTCCTGCCTGCAGACCCACCTGAGCAGTTCCCTGTACTCTTCCCTGGTGTCCACATCCAGGTAAATACTCTCATTTCCGGCCTCCAGGTCCTCTACCGGCACGCCTGAGGCTTCAATGGCCCCCTTAAGTCCCTGGTCCCCGGCATAGGTGCAGATGCGTCTGGCAATCTCCCCTTCCATGCATATGGGATGCCCCGGTTCGCCGTCATGGACCGTCCGCACAATCTGCCCGGGAGCTTCCATCACCTGCTTAATGATATCATCCGTTATGGCGGGAAGGTCCATGGGCATGACCAGGATCCGCTCACACCCTTCCAGTGCCGCCTGTATACCCAGCTTTACGGAATCAAACATCTGTGTATGGCGGTATCTGGTGTTTCTGACAAAACGGGCGCCTGCGCCCTTTAAATGAGCCTCCAGTTCTTCCGCCCTGTAACCGGTAACCACGATCACGGGGTCTGCCCCCAGCCGCCTGAGCATGGACGTGACGTGAAATGCTATGGTAGTGTCCCCAAACGGCAGCAGAGGTTTGAAATCCCCCATGCGCGAGGACAGTCCTGCTGCTGCCAGGACAGCTCCTGTTTTCTTCATGCTTCCCGCCCCTTTCCTGTAAAAGACCGTCTTAAAAGGCTGCCTTACAGGTATTATATCCGGCCGGAGTGCGGGATTCCAGTAGTGCAGGATACACCCTGTACATGTGCAACAAAGAAAAACACGGAAGCAGATTTTACTCCGGTTCCGTGTTTTTCTTTCATTATTCCTACTGGCACATCCTCTCCTGGTGCCGTTTCAGTTTCTCCAGGCTGCGGATGCAGTAATATCCGTTAATCTGTTCTATCAGCGCCATCTCCTTTAAATCCTTGATGGCCCTGACCGCCGTTACCCGGTTAATTCCCAGCAGATTTGACAAGAGCTGCTGGCTTATCTTTTCTTTGATAAGTATTTTCCCGTCATAGGGAACCCCGTAGTGCTCTGCAAATATAAGCAGCAGATCGCAAATCTTCCAGCCGGCGTTGTGGAAATTGGTATGGCGCACCTGCTCCATGGCTGACAGGAATTTGGTGGAGAGGGACTCCATAATATCCATGGAGAGCTGCGGGTCATGGGCAATGCCCTTTAACAGCATCTCCTTGGTGATACACACTAATTCAGACGGCTGCACGGTCTTGAAATTCACAGCTGATTCCTGGTCAAAGAGAAGGTTTCCTTCCAACAAAACAGAATTGCTCTCATTGAAATTATAAATACGCTCCTCGCCCGTAACCGTTGTCTCAAACGCAGCCACACGCCCGGTCTTGACTATGTAGCAGTAGTTGGGCTTTGTACCTGCCTGCACCAGCATATGGTTCTTTGGAAATACCTTTCTCTGTCCCAGCTTTTCCAGACGCGATATTCCCCTGGGCAGATATAGAAGACGTGATACAAAATTAGCATGCGGCATCTGTACTGCGGTATTACACTCCTGACCTACCATATAACCACCCTCTCTTTTATGGATTTTCACCATATGAATCCCCAAAAACGCCTGTTTCCTTCAACAAAATTATAACACTGTTAGTATTTTAACAACTAGTAGCCTATGCTACATTATATCAAATTTTCACATGTGATGTAAGTGTCATATATATTGCAGCAGTAACTTTCCACAGATAATCATTTCGTGATACAATGAATCACGTAATTAAATCATAGGAGGATTGGAATTATATGGAAACTGTCATCATACTGGGAGCTGGCCAGTTTGGCCGCGGAGCTGCCAGACTGCTGAATCAGGAAAACATGGCCCTTCTGGCGTTTGGGGATAATAACCCTGCCCTGCACCAGCTGACCGAATCAGAGCGGACAGAGAAAGGATTTCCAGCCAATGTCCCGGTTTTGCCGGTAGATGAAGCCCTTTCACTGAAACCTGATTATATCATTACCGGAGTGACGGACCCGCTGCGTTCCGGCCAGCTTAAGGATCAGGCCCTGGAATTGGGATACGAAGGCAGATTTCTGATGCTGAGCCAGCTTTACCGGTATTTTGACATACGAAACGCCACCCTGAAACGGCTGGCTGAGCGGATTCATGGACAGGGCCTGCAGGAAAGCATAGCAGAACTGGGCGTTTTTAAGGGCGACACGGCCTGGAAGCTCAATGCCCTGTTTCCGCAGCAAAGGCTTTATTTATTCGATACATTTCAGGGATTTGACCCACGGGATATAAAAGAAGAAAAAAGTAAGGGATGTTCCTTTGCCAGGGAAGGTGAATTCTCTGACACCAGCGAGCAGGCCGTGCTGGGGCGGCTCCCCTTTCCGGGACAGGCCGTCATACGCAGGGGATATTTTCCGGATACAGCGGCAGGACTGGAACAGGAGCGCTTTTGTCTGGTAAGCCTGGATGCCGACCTGTACGCCCCCATTCTGTCCGGTCTTATATTTTTCTACCCCCGCCTTGTCCCCGGAGGCATGATTCTGCTCCACGATTACAACAATGAGCGGTTCCGCGGAGCCAGACAGGCTGTGGAGGAATTTGAAAAACAATACGGCCGCCTGTGTCTCGTTCCCTTATGCGACCTTCATGGAAGCGCGGTGATTGTAAAGCCTTGTGATTAGCAGGCAACAATTGTAATCTGACATCACATGTGACCTGGGCTACTTGTGTCTGTTAAATTTATGACCTACAATATCTGCAGACAGTATGATAGGGTGATAAGGGGGAGAATCCATGAAGACAGTTGTTATTCTGAGCACCGACAATCTTGGTATGACTGTGGCAGATATGCTGAATCCGCGTGAAATGAAACTGGTCGGTATGGGAGATACCAGGCAGGAAACCTGGAATGTATTTTCAGACCTGGAAAAAGGGGAACTGAAGGAAGAAATAGAGGGAATGCCAATCATGCCGGCAGATCTGGCAGTGGCCCTTCAGCCGGATGTCCTGGTCATCGCGGCCACGGATTCCGAAAAAAGCCATGCCCTGGAATACATGGCCATCCGCGCAGGATTTCTGAACGACATTGTTTTCATCCGGGACCTGCATGAGCAGTTCTCCATCCGATGCAGCGTGCTGCGGCGTCTGTGCCGGAGGCTCACCGGGCTGGGGGTGGAGGGAAATGTGGCAGAGCTGGGCTGTTACCGGGGCGACACCTCCTGGCAGCTCAACGTGCTGATGCCGGACCGGAAACTGTATCTCTTTGACACCTTTGAGGGGTTCGATGAACGGGATGTTGACATGGAACGAAAGCTGGGATGCTCCGACGCTCAGACGGGCCTGTATTCCGGGACAGACAAGGAAAAGCTGATGGAGCGGATGCCCCTGCCCGGACAGGTTGTTATCCGGAAGGGCTGGTTTCCCGAAACCGCCTTTGACATTGAAGATGAAACATTTTGTCTGGTCTGCATGGACGCCTGCCTGTACCAGCCCACCCTGGCCGGCCTGGAATTTTTCTTTCCCCGCATGGGAAGAGGAGGCGTCATCCTCTTAAGCGGATGCAGCGGCACCCGGTACAGAGGCGTTGCAAAAGCAGTGGAGGACCTGGAAACCAGATACGGCGCTCTTCTTATGCTTCCGGTGGGCGACTTAGACGGCACAGTGATGATTGTACATCCGTAGGATGGGAAATCATAGAATAAAAATCAACTTATGGATTCCGGACATATGGAATCCGGAAACGGCAGCAGCTGCAGGCAAAAAAGCCCAATCCTTTACGTTCTTCCTATAGCGTGCTTTAAAATTGCTTTACATGGCACGTTCCGGCTTTCACCTGGCGGTTTTGAGGATGGAAAAGAGCGCATAACTGCCCGCCGCCAAAAAACGCATGCATCTGTATTGGGGAATACGCAGGCAGCGTACAGACAAGGAGGGATGGAAAAGGCAATTTTTTCGGGGCTGTAACCAAGCAGCCGGTACAGCGCTGTCGGCCTGTGCAGCCGCACGCCGGTTGTCCAACCCTGGTTGTAAAGAAATTGAATGGCGAATCTCCCAGGATACGCCATGCTTTGTATTAAAGACCAGAAAGGGCGTATTTTATGAACTTTTACAAAAATCATTTTGGTATGATTATATCTTCTGTTGTGGCTATCTGTATCTCCCTGATTATGGCCACATCGGCAATCTTTGTTGACAAACTCACGTTCACGCTGCCCCTGCTCATCAAGAACTGGGGCACGGCTTTCCTGGTGATATCATTGACCGGAATGGCCTTTCCTCTGACGGACTGGTCCTTTGCCCTTGGCAGGAAAATGGGACTCAGGCCCGAAACCCTGCCCCATGTACTTGTGGAAAACTTTGTGGCCACCCTGTTTTTTAACACCACGGCCACCATTGTCCTCACAGCAGTCAATGTCTTTCACAACCCGGAAATTGAGGCTGCCGTGGCAGCCGGTTTTCTGCCAAATACTCTGACCGCATTTGTGCAGGGCGTGCTTCACGACTGGCCCATCATGTTTATCATCAGCTATGTATTCGCATTTTTCGTGACAAAGGCAGCCATCAGGATTGCAAAGCAGGCTGTGGGTGAACTTAAATCCCCTCATTCACCCCAGAATCAGTTTCAATAAGGAATAACAGCCAAAAAGGACATCCCGCATCGTGACTGGTCCATGCGCGGATGCCCTTTTTCCTTTCATTTTTCCTCTGCGTTCCTTCTACCGTTCCCTCTGCCACTCCCCTTTTGCATTCCTGCCAAAGGCACTGCCCTCCTTTGCCTCTGCATAGCCAAGGATGGTGGCATCCAGGTTGCATATATCATTTAGGGACCAGATGGTAAAGTTGTCCGGATTCCTGCTGTATTCATCGCTCTCATCCCCGGCAAAAAACCTCCATCCCGTATCCGCCCACTGTTCGCTGGGCCGGCTGTCCCTGTACATATATCCAATGGCCCGTCCCTCCTCAATCTGCTTTGAAACAATGCAGCCTCCATTATGGGGCAGAAGACTGACCCATTCCCGCTTTTCCGGCGCGTACCAGGCATTCCTGTACCAGGCTCCGCCCTCCTCCAGCAAGTGTAAGGCCAGCTTTCTATTCAGGTCCAGGAAGGAAAGCATGTCTTCCTCATCACCGCCCGGCACATCGTAGACAGCCCCGCAGATACAGCTGACCGCATAGTCCTTAAAGGTGTGGTAAAATACCTGGGCCTTGCGGACCTGATAGTCGGTCAGCTCATCAAATGTCTCCCTGTCTATGATGCCGCAGGCACAGGCCAGGCGTCCCAGTCCGATTCTCTCATTGATGTCCCATGCATAGAACCCCCGCTCCCCCACATAGGGACGGAACAGGGAGGCCCGCTTAAACCGGGTCTCAAACGCCCGTCTGCCCTCCTCCTCCAGCTCCTCCAGATCAAACAGCGGCGCATCGCACCAGAAGGTCATAAACTGCTCATACTCCCTGCCCGAGGTAAACTGCTCCATACAGACCTTTTCAAGGCTTTCCCTGTCATAGATACCATAGAGCCGGAACAGATGGGCCTTCAGCTCCTCTGACGCCGGTTCATCCCCACACCGGTAAAGGGTCCGGTACCCCATGTGGCACGGTATCCCCGGCGCCCTGCGGCATGCGGCAATCCCGCTGAGCAGCAGGGTAAATGCATGCCTGTCCGTCTCTGCCGGGTCCGGCGCTTCCGGCATTCTCTGTATCTCCTCAACCAGCTCCTTTACAGCCTGTGATACTCTGTCCATTCTTTTCCCTCCTGGTCCTTACTGCATGTTTAAAACTATCTGCTACCAGCATATTACAACTGTAATTTAAATGCAACCTTGATTCACATTCATTTTGATCCTGCGGCCAAACAAATACGGGCCTCCTGTTCCCGGAAGCCCGCATCATCCAAATCTTATCTCTATTCCCATTCAATCAGACACCCTGCCCCATGGCAGCCCTGCCTTCATACCTGCACTCCCCGGATATGCCCTGGTAATGGCAGGTGCTGCAATCCGTGACATACCCCACATACTTCTCAGTCTCAATATAAGCCCCGCACATGCCCTGATGGCGGGCGTATACCTGAAGGCACATATCAGCCACGAAATTACAGGCAGTGGCTTTGCCCCCGCAATACTTACAGACATAATCGCCGCAGGCCCTTTCCTCCGCTACCACGCCGTTCGGCAGGCGCATTTTCTTTAATTGACGGCCCATAATGGCAGCCTCCTTTCCATTTTGAAAGAAGGCGGCATGAAGCCGCCTTCCTGGTTTCATCTGATCATCCGCTGAACGCACTTATTTTGAATTCCTGTCATCCTTCATGCCGTGCAGCGCTCTCCAGATATGCTCCGGGTCCAGAGGCAGCTCTGTGAAGTACACTCCGGTTGCCATGTTGACCGCATTGGCAATGGCAGGCGCCACAGGTGCTGCGGAGCCCTCGCCAGCTTCCTTTGCGCCCAGAGGTCCTTCCTCGTCCGGTGTAAAGTCGTAAAAGGTGCGCATCTTCGGCATATCAAGGGCAGTGGGCAGCCGGTAATCGCGGAAGTTGGGATTGAGAATCTTTCCTTCCCTGGTTACATTGTGCTCATAGACAGCATAGCCCAGGCCCATGCCGATGGATCCCTCCAGCTGGCCTTCCACGGCCCTTTTATTCAGTGCGCGGCCGCAGTCATGGGCAAATACAAATTCATCAATATCCAGGACGCCGGTCTCCTCGTCCACAGTCAGATGGGCTGCTCCGGTGGAGAAGCTGTATGCAGGCGCGTAGTTGGTGGTATTGTTGCCGTTGTACTGTGAATTGTCGGTACGGTGGTAGTAGGATCCCACGCCAATCAGTTCATCGCCGCCCTTGACCGTCATATACTTGAACATGGCGTCTCCAATGGACATCTGATACTCTGCCTTCTCCTTGCTGATTACCTTTCCGTCCAGACACTCTAATGTCTCCGGCATCACACCCCACATAGGCGCAATGACCTCAAACAGCTGGCGTTTTGCATCCACGGCAGCGCGGCGGGCCGCATTGCCGGCCAGGAAGGTAACACGGCTGCCGTAAGAGCCGGAATCCCAGGGCGTCAGGAAGGTGTCGGACATAAAGGTCTTGACCATATCCATGGGAAGCCCCAGTTCCTCGGCCACAATGGCCGTCATAACCGTATCGGAACCCTGTCCTATGTCGTGGGAGCCGATGTACAGGGTGGCCATGCCCCGCTTGTTCATGCGCAGGGTCACGCACGCAGAGCTCTGGTTGGGCGCTTCCAGCACCGCGAATCCGGTGCCCGATACAAAGCCGGTGCCCGCAAAACCAATGCCCTCTCCCTTTTTCAGCTTATCCTTCTTCTCATACCAGCCAATTTCCTTTGCAGCCGTATCCAGTGTCTCCTTGTATGCGCAGCTGGTGATTGCCAGTCCGGCCGGAGCCACGTATCCGGGGTCTGCCGCGCTTATCTTGCGGAACTCAACCGGGTCAATGCCCATCTGGTCAGCCGCGAACTGCATGTTCAGGTCATGGGCAAAATGCACCTGGCATGCCGTATATCCTCTCATGGCTCCTGCAGAAGGGTTATTGGTATACACACGCCTTGCCAGGAAATCCACGGAATTCATCTTGTAAGGGAAGTTGGCCCACAATGTGGACTGGGCGCAGGCCGCAACACCGGACCCGCCGTAAGGCCCGCCGTCCAGCACATGGTAGCATTTCTTTGCCAGCAGCTTACCGTCTGTCCCAAAGGCAGTGTCAATATGCATGTAAATGGGGTGGCGGTTGCGCGTGGTCTGGAATACTTCTTCGCGGGACAGAATCATGCGTACCGGGCGTCCGGTCATCTCCGCCATCTTGGCAGCGCAAAGACCAAAGGAATAGGAATCCAGCTTGCCGCCGAAACCGCCGCCCACAAGAGGCTTGATTACCCGCACCTGGTTCTCTCCAACGCCAAGGCAGCGGGCATACCAGAACTGGTCCACAAAGGACATCTGGGTGGACATCCAGATGGTGTAGGTCCCATTCCTGTAGGTAGCCACTGCGCCGTGGGGCTCCATGGCCGCATGTACCATACGGTGGGTCTTGTAATCCCTGTGCTGCACATAGGATGCGCGGTCAAATTCCTCATCAATATCCGTGCCCGCCTTCATCACGGACTGCATGCCGATATTGTGTATGCCTTTGCCTTCCCAGTTTACCTCGGGGGCATTCTCCTCCATTGCCTCAAAGGGGTCAAACACCCCCGGAAGCACCTGGTACTCTACCTTAATCAGATCCGCGGCCCGCTGGGCGGTTTCCTCATCCACGGCTGCCACGGCTGCCACATCGTCACCAACCTGGCGCACCTTCTCAGAACACAATACTTCCTTGTCCGCGAACTCAGCTGCAAATTCTCCATTTCCCACCAGGGACTTCCACTCAAAGTCCCTGGCAGTGAGGATGCACTTTACACCTGGAAGCTTCTCTGCCTCGCTGGTGTCAATGGACAGGATTTTTGCAGATGCATAAGGGCTTCTGACCATTTTTCCGGTAAGCATATCCGGAAACATGATGTCACCTACATACTGGCCGTGTCCTGTTACCTTGTCTTCAGCGTCAATCCTGACATAATTGTTCTCGCCGGTCAGACGGTAAAATTCTGGTTTTTTAAAATAATGTTTGTCACAGTCTTTATGCATTCTTTGCTTCCTCCTCCCAGTTCATCTGCGCAGCGGCTGCCTGGATTGCCTCCACAATCTTTGCATAACCGGTGCAGCGGCACAGATTGCCCTCAATGGCTTCCCGGATTTCCAGTTCCGTAGGATGTTTATTCACATCCAGAAGAGCTTTGGCGGACATAATCATACCCGGAGTACAGTAGCCGCACTGCATGGCCCACTTCTCTATAAACTGCTTCTGAATGGGATGAAGCATCCCCTCCCTGGCAATCCCCTCCACGGTTATGATCTCATGGCCGTCGCACTCCACGGCCAGGGTACAGCAGGAGTTAACCGGCTTACCGTCAAGCATCACGGTACAGGCGCCACACTCCCCTTCCTCACACCCCTTTTTCGTGCCTGTCAGAAACAACTGGTCACGAAGAAAATCCAGAAGCGTCAGGTTATCCTTCACAATAGCATCAACCGGATCTCCGTTGATGATTAAACTTATACTATGTTTCATTCCTGTCTCCCTCCTAGTTATGAGCATTCCATGGCCTGCTTAATGGCACGTTTTGTAAACACACGGATCATATCCTTCCTGTATTCGGCCGATGCGCGGATATCAGAGATTGGATGACAGGAATTCATTGCTTCCTCCGATGCCTTCACAATCACTTCATCGGTAAGTTCTTTGCCAATCAGGGCTTCCTCCGCCCCGGGCGCCCGTACCGGCGTGGCCGCAACCGCGCCCAGGGCAATCCTGGCGTCTGTGCAGACGCCGTCTTCCACCTTAATCTTGACTGCGACGCCGATGATGGCCAGGTCCATCGCCTTTCTGACCGCGTGTTTTATGTATGCAGCCCTCTCATTCTCAGCCAGCGGCGGAATCACGATGCCTGTCACGATTTCTCCCGGCTCCAGGGAAGTCTTTTTGACACCCAGGAAAAAGTCTTCGATTTGAATGACCCGGTCCTTGTTGGGACCCTGTACCAATATCTTAGCTCCCTGAGCCAGAAGATTGGGGGCTGTATCGCAGGATGGGGACGCATTGCAGATATTGCCTGCCATGGTGCCCTTTGTCCTGATTTGTGTGGATGCCACTACCTTGGCGGCATGAGCCACTGCCGGATTCTTTTCTTTAACCAGAGGAGATGTCTCTATGGTACGCAGTGTTGTCAGCGCCCCTATTTTTAAACCTTCCCTGTCATCGTATTCCAGATAATCCAAACCTGGAATTTTCTTAAGGTCAATGATATACTCTGGTGATATAACCTTGTCTTTCATTGGCGGAATCAGATCCGTTGCGCCTGCCATAACCCTGGCTGTGCTTCCAAGCTCAAGGAACAGATTGCACGCCTCCCCGATGGTCTTAGGAGCAAGATACTCGAATTGAGGTAATACCATTTACGTTTTCCTCCTTACACTTCTTTTTATTGCCTGCTAATTGTTACGTTCTCCCTGTATCATAATTGTAGAAGGAAACGCTTCCGCTTGCCAGAAGTGTATATCACAGATGTTGCAATTGTTACACCTTTTGTCTCTGTTTCACGCGTACATCCTGGGGAATGGGAAATGCAAAAAAACAGCTGCAATAAATAAACGAATGGCCAGGCTGCCGGTATCTCCTGCGGATACCGGCAGCCTGGCCATAACGGATATGGAAACCATCTGCTTGAAATGACAGTGAAACGCGCAGAATACTATACTCCATTATTCTGCGAAGTAATTCTCACCTTCCTGATTTTCCCCTTGATGGTCCTGTCCTGAAGGCCTGCCAGAACCTGAGAGCCTTTGCGGTTCAATATCTCCACAAAGGTGAGGCTTTCCCTGATATCTATGATTCCTATGTCCTCCGCATCCACGCCCTCTATGCTGCACACAGCGCCCACGATATCGCCGGACCTCATCTTGGATTTACGGCCGCCCCCGATGGACAGTCTGGTAATGGACCGGTCCAGCTTCTCCCCCTTATGGGGGCCGGGTACCGGCTTCTTTCTCTGGAGGGCCCAGAAAGCCTTTTCCTCCTCTTCCTCTGTCTCCGGACAGGGAAGAACCGGAAGCGGCACTCCCACATACGCCTCCGCCTTGTGAAGCGTCTTTATCTCATCCTCAGTCACCAGGCTGGCCGCTCTGCCTGCCTTTCCATTTCTCCCGGTACGTCCAATCCGGTGCACATAAGTCTCCCTTCCCATGGGAAAATCGTAGTTCACCACCAGGCCCACGTCCTCAAAATCAATTCCCCTTGCGGCCACATCCGTGGCAATCAGGTACCGGAACCCTCCCCGCCTGAATGCATCCACATTTTTAAGCCGTTCCTTCTGCTCCATATCACCGTGGATCATGCCGCAGAATATCCTGTCTCTTCTCAGCTTCTGGAATAACACCTGGACCATTTCCCTGGTACCGCAGAATATCATGGCGCGCTCCGGGTTTTCCTTCATGAGAACGCGCTTGAATGCCGTATACTTCTGGTCCTGTGCGACGCCGTACACTGACTGCCGGATGGGAAGGGGCGTCTCCCCCTCCTGTTCCAGGAAAACGGAAACCGCATCCTTTACCGTTTCCTCTGCCAGGTTCTTCACATCCTCATCCAGGGTGGCTGAAAAAAGAAGGGTCTGCCGTTTCTCAGGAAGGAGCCCCACAATCTGCCTGACCTCGTCCATGAACCCCATATCAAGCATCAGATCCGCCTCGTCAATCACCAGGTATCTCACCCCTGTCAGCTTCAGGCTCCCCCTGCGCACATGGTCCATGACACGCCCCGGTGTCCCCACCACAATATGGGTTTTCTGGCGCAGTGTCTGTATCTGCTTGTCAATGGGAAAGCCGCCGAACACAGCCGGTACCTTCAGCCGTTTTTTCCTGCCAATCCTGAATATCTCCTGGCTGACCTGCACGGCCAACTCCCTGCTTGGCTCCAGCACCAGAGCCTGGGGCAGGTTTTCCTCCCAGACTATCTGTTCGCAGACAGGAATGGCAAAGGCAGCCGTCTTGCCTGTTCCTGTCTGGGACCGCACCACCACATTCCTGCCTGCCAGCACATGAGGCAGCACCTCCTCCTGCACTCTGGTGGGATGTTCATACCCTAACAGCGCCAGCGTCTCCGTGATTTCACCGGATAAACCGTAGCCGCCAAAACAGCGGTCCGGTTCCGTTTTTTGATTATTTTCCATATATCTCCATTTCTTTACAAGGGAGCTTCTACCTGCGCCCGCCTTCTATATCTTCTTTCACAAACATGATCAGGAAGCTGACCAGCAGAAGCCCGCAGCTGACCCATATGGTGCGCTCCCTGAGATAGGCTGTAAGTACACTGCCCATGACGGCACCCACTGCAAATATGCCGATGACTCCATAGTAGCGGATACATTTATCCCGATGGTCCTTTTTGCCCGTATGGCGGTACCAGTACAGGTTTTCCGTGGCGCTGCGCAGATTTCCGATACACATGGTGGTGGCATAGGGGCTTCCCTTGATTTTCCTGAAGGCATTGACCTGAAGGGCGCATACAAATGAGACAATGATATTGGCTGCCATATTCATATCCTGGGGCAGGAATCCCACCACAAAAAGCAAAATGATCTCAATAGCCACAATCAGCTGCCTCCAATGGAACCTTCTGTCCTGCCGGTGAAGCCGTTTTACATGCTCCGCCATATACACGCCGCAGGCAAAGGCCAGAACAGGAGCCAGATACCGCACAGCCAGGTTCCACTCCCTGGCAGCCAAATGGCTTCCCATGAGAACGATATTGCCTGTCTGTGCATTGGCAAACACATTTCCCCTGCAGTAATACGTATAAGCATCCTGGAACCCTCCGGATAAAGTCAAAAAAATACCCGTTGACACAGCCTCCGACATCTGTCCACGGGTACCCATACTCTTTTCCATCTCTCCTGCCGCCTTTCCCAAGTTAGGAATCTGATAAATCTGATTCTTCCAACTCAAGATTTTACCACAGTTCAGATTAAAATAAAATAGTTAAATGTTTCACAGTTTTATCACGCTTCACCAATCTGGCTGGTAATATAGTCCGGTATCTCCTCCGGGCAGATATCCAGGGCAGTGGCCAGTTCTCCAAACAGCAGCTTCCGGGCGCTCTTTACGCCGTCCCGCTCACGGATGGACAAGGGCTTTCCCTTTCCCCTGCGGTTCTGCTCCATCTCTGATATCTCCTTAATCATAGATGCCAGTTGAGTACAATCGCCGGACTCAAGGATCTGCCTGTACGCCTGGGGTCTTTCCTTGTCGTTTGCATACTGCTTTCCCTCAACAGACGGCAGGGCCAGTATGAACTGCTCTGCTTCCTGCCTGGTCATGATTTCCCTCATCTTTACCTTTGGGCTGTCCACCGGTATATAGATGGTGGTATCCTGGTCAAACTTCGGTACAAGGCTGTAATACACCTTGTCATTATTAGAGAAGTCAGGTTTCGATATGCCTTCCACCTGGCATACGCCTACAGTTCCATAGAGAATATATTCTCCTTTTTTAAACAAATTCCCACCTTTCCGAACAGATACTGTTCAAGTGTTAACGGGGTATCTATATAGTATATCACACTTTTCCCTATTTGTAAAATGCAGGCATCCGACAAAGGTATCCGGCACGTAAGCCGGCAAAGGTTCCGGCACTCCGGCCGGCGGCATTCCTTCGGTGGGTTTTCAGAATCATTTCAAAGTCCTGCTGCCGAAACAACGCAAAATATACCCCGGTAACATGATAAACTTTCTCATGTAAAGGGCTGGACAATTTTACAAAATTATTGTATTATGTCATTACACAGTTAGTTCTAACTAACCACCTGGACACCGAAAAAGGAGGATTTTACATGAGCGTTGTCATTATCGGAGGCCATGACCGCATGGTAAGCCAATATAAGAAGATTTGCAGGAATTACAAATGTAAGGCAAAGGTATTTACCCAGATGAGCGCCAGCCTGGATAAACAGATTGGCAGTCCTGACCTGCTGGTCCTGTTTACCAACACTGTGTCCCACAAAATGATACGCTGCGCCCTGGACGAGGTGGGAAACGGCACGGAGATCGTCCGCTGCCATACCAGCAGCGGCACAGCCCTCACTGAAATCCTGGAAGAAAAATGCGCGGTCTGTGCCCTATAGGCTTTTCAATCAATACCCCTGCTTCACCTCCAGCATATGTAAGCCCTCCACCACGGAGCCTGCGATGCATCTGGCCTTGTCCGATATGGTGAAGCAGTTTTCATATTCACTTTTTCTGGGATCAATGTCAGCGATCTTAAATCCCTTCACTACCGGATACCCGTCTTTTATGATACCCCTCAAAAGCCCTGTCAGGGAAGCTTCCACCGTGACCTCGCCCTGTCCGGTCACAATGACTCCAATGGCCTGGCCCTGCTCCACCATGTCCCCAATCAGGGCCTTGCCAAAGAAAATCCCCTTGGCCGGGGCATGGATGACCCGCTCTGCCCCATAGCCGCCGATGACTCCGGGAATTCCGGTATTGGGGGCAGCGCTTCCGTTTCCAATGATGCGTCCCAGATTGTGGCCTCTCATGGTCTCTATCACAAGGTCCACATCCTGACCGGCTGTGAAGCCCGGCCCGAGGCCGATGGTCTTATCCGCCATGTCCCTTGTGGTCCCCAGGTTCTTCTTGGCCAGTATGGCATCCACCAGAGCCCAGGGACGCACTTTTTCAAGCACTGCGCAGTTCTCGTCAATCATGACGGGCACTGCTCCCTGCTCCATGATGGCGCAGGCTTCCTTATAGCCGGAAGCCTTGATACAGGTAATTCCCTCCACCTCAGACGTACCGTCATATACTGCTTCGGAAAAGGCCACGCATCTGCGGATTGCCGAGGGGTATCCCGACTCCAGCACCAGCACCGGGTATCCGCAGCGGTAAAGCCTGTGGATGGTACCGGTGGCAATATCACCGCCGCCTCTTACAATTACCAGTTGTTTTGCACGTTCCGTCATTTTACATCCATTTCCTTCCATCTTTAATTATTCGTCTGCCTGTTCAGCTGACTGCTTCAGCTCTTCCACCCATTCCTGTGAAAAGTGCTGTTCAAATAACCGGTCCAGTTCCTGCCTTGTCTCTGCCATGAAGGCGTCGTATGCCTCCAGAAGCCGGACTGCCTGAGGCGTAAGGGTGGAGCCGCCTCCGTCCCTTCCTCCTGTCTCCCGCTCCGTCAGCATGAACCCCCATGCCTTTTCTGACTCCTTTAACATCTTCCAAGCTTTGCTGTAAGCCATGTTCATGGCCTGGGCCGCCCCCTGGAGGGAACCGGTGGATTCCACTCCCCTCAGCAGTACCGACATGCCGGGTCCGAATGCCTTATTTTCAAAATATAATTTCAGTGATATCCCATAGTGAAGCTGATTCTGGTCCAATGATATGCCCCCTTTTTTGAATGGTTATGTTTTTTTAAGAATAACGTCCTCAAAGATAAAAGCCGGGCAATCGCCGGCTTTTGATTCTCTGTGCATAAAGCTCCAAACTGCTATTCTTTCACTCCCTTTATTATAGCAGATTTGTCTGATTATGCAATTCTTTTTTCAGGCTGATTCCCTGCCGTTTCATAACCTCTGCCAGTCTCTCCCTCTGCTCCGGCTCCATAGGTGTCAGCGGAAGGCGCAGGTCATCCCCGCAGACCCCCATCAGGCCAAGGGCCGTCTTCACTGGTATGGGGTTTACATCCCAGAACAGGGCTTCCATGATTTCCAGAAGCTGAAGCTGCATCCGTCTGCTCTCCTTCACATCCCCATCCAGGTACAGACGGCACATCTTATGTGTCTCTTTCGGCATGATATTGGCCAGCACCGACACTACACCCTTGCCGCCCAGAGACATGATGGGTACGGTCTGGTCATCATTGCCTGAATAAATGTCAAATCCCTGCCCGCACAGGGCTGCTGTCCTGGCAATCAGGGACAGGTTGCCGCTGGCCTCCTTTGTCCCCCGTATATTGGGATGCTCCGACAAAATCCTGTAGGTTTCCGGCTGTATGGTTACCCCGGTACGGCTGGGCACATTGTATAAAAGGATGGGTATGCTCACATGGTCCGCCACCTGGGTAAAATGGCGCACCAGCCCCTCCTGGGATGCCTTGTTGTAATAGGGAGTCACCTGCAGCAGGGCATCCGCCCCCAGCTCCTGGGCCTTTCTGGACAGCTCCACCGCATGCTCCGTACAGTTGCTCCCCGTACCCGCAATCACCGGAATCCTGCCGTCCACCTGTCTTACGGCGTAGCGGATAACAGCCATTTTTTCCTTGTCGTCCAGGGTGGCCGACTCCCCTGTGGTACCGTTCACCACCACAGCGTCCGTGCCTTCCCTTATCATCCATTCTAAAAGCCTTCCAAAGGCATCAAAATCAAGATTTCCATATCCGTTCATGGGCGTCACCACTGCCGCAGCGCTGCCCTCAAAAATACTGTGACTCATAAACATCAGTCCCCCGATTCAATCATTATACTATGAAAATATGACAAACCCGTCTTTATGGTACCAATTATTTCCTTCTGTCATATAGTGACAATATGAATCCAATCTCATAAGGAGAGTATCCATGCATCAATTCCTCATACTGGGCGGAGACTCCAGGCAGGTTTGCCTGAACCGGCTTCTCAGTCAGTCCGGTGCCAGTACCTGCTTTTACTATGACAGACCCTCTTCCCCCTTCTCTCTCAGGGAAGCCATGGAAGATTCCCATATCATCCTCTGCCCCGTTCCCTTTACCAAGGACGGTAAAACCATTTTCTCAGAAAACAGCCTGCCCGGCCTGGAAATACAGACCTTCACGGCCTGCCTGAAAAACACCCATATACTCTTTGGAGGGAATATCCCTTCCGCTGTCAGGGAGCGCTGTGACCTTCTTTCCATTCCCTGCCATGATTTCATGAAGATGGAGGACGTGGCATGGAAAAATGCGGTTGCCACCGCAGAGGGTGCCGTGGCAGAGGCCATATCCTTAAGTCCGGTAAATCTTTACAGAAGCCGCTGCCTGGTAACCGGGTACGGCAGATGCGCCGCCATTCTGGCCGACCGGCTAAAGGGCATGGGAGCCCGCGTAACCGTGGCGGGCCGCAATGCCTCCCGGCTGGTCCCGGCCCATTGTATGGGATACGATACCTGCCTGTTAAAGGAACTGGGCGCCGTCATAGGAGAATCTGACTTTATATTCAACACCATACCGTCCCTGGTACTGGACGCTGCCCTGGCAAATCAGGTTCAGGAAAATGCGGCTGTCATCGACATTGCCTCCGCGCCGGGAGGGGTGGATTTCCAAGCCCTTGAACGCCGGAATATACGGGCCAGATTATGTCCCGGACTTCCCGGCCGCTGCTCACCCCTCTCCTCTGCCCTGATTCTTTATGAGGCCGTCATGGAGCATATCCGGGATTCACAGACTCAGTAAGGAATAAGGAGAATACTATGGAATTAAAAGGAAAACATGTAGGCCTGGCCGTCACCGGGTCTTTTTGCACCTTTGCAAAAATAGAACAGGAAATCAGGCATCTGAAGGAGACAGGGGCCATCCTGCACCCCGTCTTCTCTGGAAGCGTCCAGTCCACGGACTCCCGTTTCGGGGATACCGGCCAGTTTATGGACCGGATCACATCCATCACGGAAATGAAGCCAATACTGAAAATCGAGGAGGCCGAACCCATTGGTCCAAAGGGGTACCTGGATGTCCTCCTCATCGCTCCCTGCACCGGTAACACCCTGGCAAAGCTGGCAAACGGAATCACGGACACTCCGGTCCTTATGGCTGCAAAAGCACATCTGCGAAACGGCAGGCCGCTGGTGATATCCGTATCCACCAACGATGCCCTTGGCATCAACCTTAAGAACATCGGCCTGCTGTTCAACATGAAGAACATTTACTTTGTTCCCTTTGGCCAGGATGATCCGGTGAAAAAGCCTACCTCCATGATTGCCCATACCGGACTCATAGAGGATACCCTTAAGGAGGCCCTGGAGGGCAGGCAGATACAGCCGGTTATACAGGGGGTGTAGGACTCTTCCGTCAAAATCTCTCCGCTGCAAAAATCACTGGGGCCGGAAGCATGCTGCCACAGCATGATCCCGGCCCCTCAGCAGACATCCGCGCCAGTATTTCGCTCAATATTATATATTCCCTTAACGAAAGAACATGACATACTGTTGTCATATTCAATGTTCTATCCTTATAGAAAAAGGCCCTGAAGGACCAATCTGTCGAATCACTAAATTCAGGGAGCCGGCACATGATGAGCCATAGAAACCGCCCATCAGGCCAGGCCCTATGATACAGGCATACGATACGGAGGAATAAGGAAATGGAGCTTATCAAAATAACACACGGCAACCTTGAACAGGAACATATCTGTTGTGCGATATCAAACAACAAAGACATTCAGGTCATGACAAAAAAAGCCTGGCTCAAAGAAAGACTTGACGAGGGACTTGTATTCTTAAAATGCAATGTGAGGGGAAAGTGCTTTATTGAGTATATTCCCGCTGAATACGCCTGGGCGCCGATAGAAGCGGACGGGTATATGTATATCAACTGCCTGTGGGTATCCGGACAGTTTAAGGGACTTGGCTACTCAACGCTTTTGCTGGACGAATGTATCCGGGACAGTAAGGAAAAAGGTAAAAAAGGACTTGTTATCTTATCCTCAAAGAAAAAAATGGGATATCTTTCCGACCCTGAATATCTGAAATATAAAGGGTTTGAAACCGCAGACGCGGCAGGCCCCTATTTTGAACTGATGTATCTGGCCTTTGACAGAAATGCTGACAAACCATGTTTCAGACATACGGCTAAAAACCGTGAGGACATGCCAAAGGGCCTGGTCCTGTACTACACCAGCCAATGTCCCTTTACGGCAAAATATGTGCCGCTTCTGGAAAAAACAGCCAAAGAAAGAAATGTGGAGCTTCAAACCGTGCATATACAGACAAGAGAGGACGCCCAAAACGCACCGGCTCCCTTTACAACATTCTCACTGTTTCGCGATGGAGAACTCTTAACCCATGAGATACTGTCGGAAAAGAAATTTGATAAACTAATATCTTAGGCTGACAGCGGTTAAAGACACATATCCTGCCCCAGCATCTCCCTAAGTCTCACCTGGGCTTCCCGGAACCAGGCATCCCCATTCCCTGAGGCCAGCAGCACATAGGCCGTCTTGCCCAGCAGAGACTCCAGATACCGTCTGGTTCCCCCATCCCCATCATTCAGGTATGCCTGCCTTCCGGTACGCGTCAGATGCTCCTTTGCCCCATATTTCATGCAGTAATAAATCTCCTGCCGCAGACGTCTTCTGTAGGGGGCGGGAACCCGGACCCGTTCATTCACCACCAGGCCGGTCACCACCTGCCTGGTTCCCCTGGTCAGAATCCGGGTTTTCCTCAGATTAGGCTCAAATCCCATGGACCTGAGAAAACCGTATACCTTTCCCTTCACCTCAGAACCATCAAAAACACCTGAAAATGTCATGTCATCGCAATACCTGCTGTATACAATTTCCCGTTCCCCGCACCAGGCTTCCATATACTCATCGAAGGGCTTCATCACCAGATTGGAGATGGCCGGAGACGTAGGCGCTCCCTGGGGCAGACGGTCATGGCAGCAGCAAAGGGAGGCCAGCATGACACCCACTGCCGGTGGAAAATAGGCTGCCGGAAATGCGTGATGCAGCACCATGGGAAAGGTGATGCTCCCAAAAAAATCCTCAATATCCATCTTCATGACAATCTTCCTGCCCTGATGCTTCCCTGCGTTGGCAGCCACCGAAGCCCCCTTCCTGTAAGCCGCCGCGCTGTCGGACACTGTAAATCCGTCCAGCACATGATGAAGCAGATTCCTCTGCACATTTTTCAGAAGGGGATCCGGCACCAGCAGGGTCCTGAAGCCGCCGCTTCTCTTGGGAATGTTCACCCTTTGGTAATGTTTTTCCGCGTGATTGCTGAGGGCATAGAGACAGCCCATTATTTTTTCAGGAGACCAGTCCCCGGCCCCTATCAGCCGGAAGGAAAGCATCATCTCCCTGCACTGCTCAGCGCTGCAATATTTCCACAAATCCGTCCGGGCCATATCTCTTACCTCCTGGAACCCATGCCGATTCTCCGGGTCATTTTCCGGGTCATTTTCCAGATCATTTCACAGATCAATTTCCGAATTAGTTCCTGACAAATCAAACAGTTATTACAAAAACAAAGACAGGAGAAGCAACACGTATCCGGATACCGTAAGATGCATAGGGGTACCGGGCCGCAAAGCGGCGGGCACATGAAATGTGCGGATGTACCACGGCGCAGCTTGCGGACTTATCCCTCTGCTTTTCACTCCGGGCAGCGACTCGCTGTCCGTCCAGGCTTACTGCCTATGCAATATTCCTGAAAATGCTGTTGCTTTTCCTGTCTTTGCTTATGCCATAATCATAGGCAAAAAACATTGGATTGTCAATGTACTTTTATATATGTGCTTTTATATATGTCCCTTTTAAGATGCACTTATCCCTTAACAGCGCCTTCCATCATACCGGCCTTCTGGAACTTCTCCAGAATCAGGTACAGAATGATGATAGGTATGATAACCAGGGTGGTGCCTGCCAGTATAACGGGCCACGGGGTGGATAATCCCTCGCTGACCGGCAGCAGTGATATCGTCACCATCAGCGTGTATTTTGCCTGCTTCCTTAAGTAGAGCAGAGGCCAGAAGAAATCGTTCCATCTGGCAATCAGGGTGATGGCTCCCCAGGACGCCATGGCCGGCTTGATAACCGGAAGAATGATTTTGGTGAAGATGCCGAAGTCGGAACATCCGTCAATCCTGGCCGCCTCCACCAGTTCATCCGGCACATCAGTTATATACTGGTTCATGTAAAAGATACCCACTGCCGTGGCAATCCTGGGGATTACCAGGGACCACAGGCTGTTAATCAGTCCCACCTTCTTCATGATGATGAACAAAGGCACACTTCCCACCTCCGGCGGCACCAGCATGGTGGCAATGACAAAGTAAAACAGGAATTTCCTGCCCGGAAACCTGTATTTTGCAAAGGCAAAGCCTGCCAGGGCGCAGAAAAACAGGGAGGTAATGGTTCCCATGATGGTGGTGAACACGCTGTTGAAGGCATTCTGTCCAACAGGAATCATTTCAAACAGACGCTTAAAGTTAGCCATGGTGGGATTTGACACCATCAGGGAATTAAATCCCGTGATGCTCTCACTGGTGCTCTTTATGGAAATCAGGCACATCCACACAATGGGAAACAGGCAGATAAGGGTGATGAATATCAGTACGCCGTATACCAGGACCGTGGACGCATTTTTCTTTCTGTTCATTTTATTCCCTCCTTCTATATTTCGCCCTGCTTGTGTCTTACCACAAACTGGATGATGGATATGACAATCAGAATAAGAATCAGGATAACGCCGATTGCCGATGCATAACCCATGTTGAATACATTAAAGCCTGACTCATACATGTACTGGAACAGGGATGAGTTGGAGGTTCCCGGTCCCGGAAGGATATAGGATTCATTGAACAGCTTCCACATATCCACTGTCAGTGTCACGGAACAGAAAAACAGGATATTCTTTAAGGACGGCAGGGTGATGAACCAGAACTGCTGCCACCCGTTGGCACCGTCCACCGTGGCTGCCTCATAGTAATCCTTGGATATGTTGAGCAGTCCCGATAAGAGAATCATGGTGAACCATGGTGTATATCTCCAGACATTCAGGATAATAACAGGTATCTTTGAAAATGTGGTGCTGGTAAGCCAGGGGATCTTGCTGCCCCCGAATATTGTCACCACCTCATTGACCAGACCCACGTTCTCATCAAACAGCATTCGGAAAATAAGACCCATGGCAATGGCTGCACATATATTCGGAAGGAAGGTAGCCGTCTTGAAAAATGCCCTGGCGGAATTACTTTTTAAGTATCTGCTGTTTAACAGGGACGCGATGAGCAGGGCACAGCAGATAATGAATACCAGTCCGGTGAGCCAGTAGACCACTGTGTTGCCCAGGGATTCCCAGAACATATCGTCAATCAGCATTTTCCTGTAATTGTCAAATCCGCAGAAATCCGGAGTCCCGATTCCCTTCCAGTTTGTCAGGCTGATGTAGAATGTCCATATGGTGGGCACCAGCTGAAATACAAGAAACAGGATAAAAAAGGGCATGATAAACAAATAGGGAGCCCTGTATTTTTTCAGTGCTTTTAACATTCGCTGCCTCCTCCTTAAGGTTTATAAAAGGCTCCCTCCTCGGGGCGGGAGCCTTTTTTGCATTACTGGCTGATTTCAGCCTTGCCGATCTTAGCTTTTAAGTTCTTATCCATGTTGGCGATAGCGTCGCTCATGGACTGGTTGCCTGCCACGTACTTCTCCAGCTCAGCAGAAATGATTTCATCTGCCTCTGCATCCTGAGGTGTTACCACCAGGTTTGCGGCGCCGTTCTCAAGGCACTTGCCCTCCATCTCGCGGAAGGACTGGCCGCCGTAGAAGTCAGATGGCTCTTTCCAGAATGGATCCTCCAGCATTTCCTTGGATACTGGGTTGGAATAAGGAGCGTTCTGCTCTTCCATGGAATTGACCCATACTTCCTTTGCCTGGGTGTCAAAGGTGAAATCATACCACATCTGGCGGAACAGCTCTGAATAAGGATTGTCGCCCTTCTCGATGATGGCCATGTACTGGGATACAGGAGCGCCTGCCTTGTCAACGCCTTCAAACGCAGGAGCTGACATGACTCTCCACTGTCCCTTGGTGGCTTCGCAGTTCTTTCTCATGAATTCATCCCAGAAAGCACCGATGCAGAAAGTAGCTACCTGCTGTTTGTTGATGGCGTCATAAAGAGCCGGCTCCATGATGGTGGTCTTTAAAAGAAGTCCCTCGGAATTCATGGTATCCAGGGCGCCTAATGCCTTCTGTGTTCCTTCGTCGCTGCCGATTACAACTTCTCCGTTCTCATCCCAGATTTTAGCGCCAGCTGACGGCATAAGCCCCCTGCGGCCCCAGTATCTCCAGGTCTTGCTGGTTGGGTCGATGTAGGAAAGATAAACTTCCCCGTTGCTCTTTTCCTTTAACTGGCGTCCTGCCTCTATGTAGCCTTCCATGGTATTCATCTGCTCTGCGTCCACGCCGTACTTGTCAAAGATGTCCTGGTTGTAAAACAGCACCTGGGGCCTTACGGAATCCGGCAGCGCATAGATGCGTCCGCCGATGGTGGCGTCTGTGGTGGCTCCATCTACCATCTTATCCAGAAGAGGAGTCAGATATTCAGTCTCATCCTTTAAAAGGCCTGCGCCTGCCAAATCCATGATGGTTACAGGGTCCAGCATAGCTGCGTCGGGAAGATCCTCGGTGGCTCCCGACAGTGCTGTCATGGTAATCTTCTCACGGATGTCCGCGGTTCCCTCTGTCTGGACAAACTCAATCTTCACATCCGGCGCAATATCCTTGTGGTTCTCCAGCCATGTCTCAAACCACTGCTGTCTGTACTGGGGATTTCCCATGGCGTAAACCACCAGGGTTCCTGCGGGATATACGGTCTTTTCACTGTCCGCTGCCTCTGCGCCCCCGTCTGCCGCCCCGCTCTGGTCACCCTGGGCATTCTCTGCCTTGGGCGCTGCGGTTGTGGCCGCCTGGTCGGTCTTGCCGCCGCAGGCTGCAAGGGAGCCCACCACCATGGATACCGCAAGTGCCATTGCTAACTTTCTTTTCATCATTCTCTGTTCCTCCTTTTGATATTCACTGTTACATTATTCCCTGGCTGCCTCTACGGCTGCCTTTAAAAGGTCCATATCCTGCTCTGTTGCAAGGGTGCAGTCAGCTCCCAGAATAAAATGAGTTCTTCCGAATTCCCGGATGACCTTCCTTGTCTCTTCCTTCACTGCCTCTGCCGGTCCGTCCACCAGTACGCCGTGGCGGTTGGGAAGGCCGCCCATGATGGTCTTTCCAGCAAACATCTTCCGTCCGTCCTCTAAACTGAAGGGTGCTTCATATACGCCCCAGTTCACCACGTCTGCGTAGGGGCCGTAATCCTTATAGCGGTCCATGTTCAGCTGGTCCTTGCAGATGTGGAGGAAACAGTATCCTCCCGCGTCCTTGATGGCCTTCATAATCTGCAGGTCAAAGGGCTTAATCCATTTCTCAAATTCCTCATCCGTGAAGAACCTGGTCTCGCCGCCCAGAGCCGCATAATACACGCCATCCACACCCAGCTCAATGTATGTTCTTGCCAGTTCGCACATCACGTCCGCAATACGCTTCATTCCTGCCAGAACCGTATCCTCATCCTCACGCAGCAGGCGGCAGAGCTTCTCCCTTACCTGGTCGTATGTATAGTTGGGGTCCATCTTTTCCAGAGGATGGATGGATGATGCGGTAATACCGTGAAGTGTGCCCAGTATAAATGCATCCCTGTCGCATCCGGCCAGAATCTTCTTAACCAGCTCCACCTGGTCCTGCATGAAGCCGTCCTCCATGGTCATCTCTTTTACCATGCTGTAATCGGATCCATTGTTAATCTCGCCCATATAGGGAACCAGATTCTCATTCATGATTTTAAGGATGTCTGTATCAGACTCCTCAAAAAATTTCAGATGGGCTTTTACGGCCGCGTCTCCAAAAGCTGATTCCTTAGGAAAATGCAGGGAAAATCCGCTGGGTATCTTGTCAACTTCTTCTCCCCGGATAGCTGCTGTCACTCTCTCTTTTTTTGTCATGGCTGTCTCCTCCATTAATCATATCACTGATGTGATTAGTAATCTTACTAATCGTGATTATAACACTGCCGACAAGCCGTGTCAAATATTTTTTATCCATTTTATTAAAATAATTTTATCATCCGACATAATTTTTGTTTATTTTCACGCTGTATACAATTTTTATTCAAAAAAAGGATGTAAAATTGACGGCATCAATCTTACATCCTTAGTATTTATGCATTTTCCCGTATCCAGGGGCCTGTTCTCAAAGGGAATAGTTCTCCTGAATCTGCTCTTTCACATTCAGTATGTCCTTCTGGAGCATTTCCACAGCCCGCTCCGTATCATGTTTTACCAGGGCTTCAATGATTTCCCTGTGATAAAAGCTGTTGGATTCTGCGTTCTTTTTCCAGGCTGTCTGGAAATATTGGGAAATATACGAACAGGATTTTTGAAGGGCTGCGGCAATCACATCGCATATATAACCGTTCCCGCCCATCTCACAGAGCTTCAAATGAAAATCCGTGTTCCGGTTCCAATGAATGGCCACCATCCTCTCATGGTTATCCTTTGTGATGGTATCCAGCTGTCTTAAATCTTCTATCTGCTCAGGGGTAATTCTCTGGCACAGCCGCCTCAGATTGCCTGTCTCCACATCAATTCTGAATTCCAGAAGATCCAGTATCTCCTTCAGGGTCACAGGAACCACCTGATAGCCCACCCTTGGTATACTTTTCAGGACATTATCCTTGCACAGCTCAATAAGGGCCTCCCGCACCGGTGATTTGCTCATGGCGTACTTTTCCATGATTTCCCCTTCATGGATGATATCGTTAGGCTTATAGATGCCTTCTTCTATCTCCCGGTAGATTCCCTCCACCACGGTTTCTTTCAGGGTTTTCTTCGTCTTCATCTTCTTTTCTCCAATGCCTTCCCTTTTTTATAAACCCGTTCCGCCAGCCTGTAGGATATATCATAGGCCATGGACACATCCCCTTCCATCCAGTCCTTCCCTGTCCAGAGCTGCCTGAATCCACTGACCGCTTCCTCCGTCATGCCCCCCGGCGTGGCGTGGTCCTTAAGCTTTGCTTCCAGGAACTCTCTGGTCTCCAGCTGCAAAGAAAGAAGATGCAGCTCAAAGGACCTGGGGGCAATAATGTCCGCGTTCCCGGCCGTTCCTGCTCTGGTTTCATTCCCATTCCCGTTTCCGCCTTCCCGGCCGTCATATGGTCCGGCTTTGTTTCCGGCCTCCCCGCCCGCCTCGCGGGCAAAGGCCAGGGCGCCTTCATACCAGCCCTTTTCCAGCCAGGCCAGCCTGTCCATCTGCTGCCCGTCCATCTGCTGCCCGCCCATCTGTCGCCCGTCCATCTGTCGCCCGTCCATCTGTCGCCCGTCCGGCGCTGCGGCAGGCGTAATAAGACCGGGAAGGCCCAGCCTTCTGCGGTTCAGCGCATACAGGATGCCGGCCGCCCGGGCGCAGCCGCCTTGACCGCTCTCATCCCCATAATGCGGTTCCAGCCCAAAACATAAGAGGTACAGCATATGATAGGTAATGCTCATGGACAGCAGACGCAGGGATTCATCCGGCGTACATTCAAATACCTGTCCTAGGGGTTTGAGAAACTGTCTGACCGCGTCCAGCTGCTCCCTGCCGGGAGGACAGCCGGGGTCGTATGTAATCTTATTGAAAGCCAGTGAATACACATCCAGGCCGCCGATCACAGTCTCCATGGCCGGCAGGATGCATACGGTCCTGACACCGTCACCCAGGATCCTGGTATACCATTCAGGACGCGGACTAGGAGCAAAGGACAACAGCAGCAGCCCTCCAAGCCCTTGTTCCCTGCGGTACTTTACATAGGGCTTTATGGTATCCTCCGCCACTCCCGCCACCTCATGGGGCCTGACGGAAAGCACCAGTATGCCGGGCTTATATTCCTTCAGCTTATCCAGGCAATTGCCCGCTATGATTTCAAAGCCGTATCTGTGCCTCAGCTCTTCAATCCCCCTGGAACCGGCCTTCACCGCAAACATCCGCTTTTCATATCCTTCTCCCAGCAGGCTTCTGTAGCAGGGAACCATATACGCCCCAATCCATCCCATACCAATGACAGCCAGCCTGTCTGCTCCATCACCCATCATATATTTCCATCCTTTTACAACTACATCCTAAAATTATAATCTGAAATGCGTCAGGATTCAATAGGGGGGATTATAAAAACAGCTCATTTTCCCGTCTGATATCCCTGACAGGGGAAAGCTTCTGCTCCAGCATGGCACAGGCCTGCTCAGGCAGGCTTCTGGCCTTCACCGGACAGACGGAAATACAGCGCATGCAGAGGATGCAGCGCGCCTGGTCCGTGGAGGAAGGATTGCTTACAGGGATAGCCTGCACAGGACATCTGGCAGCGCACAGCCCGCAGGATATGCAGGATGCGTTGGTAAGGGGAATCACCGGCATCTGCTTCCAGTCACGGTAAGGACGGTTTCCCGGCACCTGAGGCTCCTGCCAGCCCTCCTCTTCCAGCTTTTCAAGTATCCTGGCCCCAAAGTCAGCCATTTCCTTCCGGTCCTGATTATCCGGCCGGCCGGCCGCGACATCCCGTACCATGGAATGTTCTGCCAGCAGCGCTGTCCCTGCCCCAATCCTGAACCCCTGGGTCTTTAAGCAGTCATCCAGTTCCAGAAGGGCATCCTCAAAGGCCCTGTTGCCGTAGACTGCCGCAGTCAGCGCCACTGCCCCGCCGCCTTTCAGGTATGTAAGCTTTTCCGCCGCATATCCGGGTATCCTGCCGCCGAACACGGGCACGCCCACAATCACGGTGTCCTCCGGCCCAAAGGAATACTCTCCCTCCAGGCTGCAAAGGTCCACATCCTTGACCTTCTTCCCCATCTCCATAGCCAGATTGAGACAGGCCTTCCTGGTGCCGCCTGTGGGGCTGAAATACACAACGGTTATATGTTCCATCTTATTCATACTGTTACCTCCGGAATTTTGTATGTTGGTTCGATATTCTAGTTATTTTATCACATTCCGGGAGGAAAAGCACCATCTGAAAAACAGAATCTGTGCCGGCCTGTACCGGAATCCATTCCTGTTTAAGTCCGGACGGCTCTCCCCTCATGCAGACTGCCGCCCTTCATAAGGAAAAGCAGGCGTTTTACCGCCTGCTTTCAAAAATCTAGTCAACCACCACCCTGGCATAGGAAGCCATGGCCTCCTCGCTCATCTCCTGGCCGATTCCGGGCCGTTCATTCATCACATATCTGCCGTTTTCCGGAGCCCAGGCATATTTCCCCGCTTTCTGGTAATCTGTTTTGAAATTAGCGCAGTGCTCCTCATGAATGACAAAATTAGGTATGACGGTCTCCACATGGAGGGCGGCCGCCGTGGCAATAGGGCCGCCGCACACGTGAAGCTGGATGCCGATATCATATACATTGGCCATATCGCAGATTTTCTTTACTTCCGTGATGCCGCCGGTATTGCACAGGTCAGGCTGGGCGATGCTGAGTGTCCTGTCCTCAAAGAACTGCCTGAATCCCCAGCGCGTATAGCTCCTCTCACCGGTTGCAAGGGGGATATCGCATTTCTGCTTGATATGCTTAAATACCTCAGGATTGGAAGGCATGGTAGGTTCCTCATAGTACATGATGCGGTAAGGCTCCAGGGATTTTCCTAAAATCACGGCCGTGTTGGCGTCAAGGGTGGAATGGATCTCTATGATAATGTCAAGCTCGTCCCCTCCCGCCTCACGGGCAGCCGCAATGCGCTCCACCGCAATTTTCCTCAATGCTTCCGGATAAGCTCCCTTCAGATTGTCGCCGCGTTTTAAGTACGCCTGGTTAAAATCCTCTCTTGATAATCCGGCAAAGCACGGGTCAATCTTAACTGCATCGTATCCGTCCGCCATGGCATCCTTTACAGCGTCATAGTAATCCTTCGGTTCAAACTGAAGCTCAGACCGGTCCAGTTTTGTAATAAGGGTCCTCCACCCCATCTGCAGCTGGGAGGCGTACGCCCGGAGGGAATCATGGGTCTTTCCTCCAAGGAGCTTATAAACAGGCAGCCCCAATGCCTTTCCCTTAATATCCCAACAGGCAATGTCGATGGCGGCCATAGCGGCAGATACCGTAACGCCCCCGTTCATGCCCCAGAACGTATGGCGGTGGAGATGTTCATAAATTTTTTCCGTGTCAAAGGGATCCATTCCAATGACCATCTTGGCAAAATCCTGGCAGTTTCCCCACGCCGCGTTCTGGCAGCTGCCGTAGGAAAGCCCGGCCTCGCCAAAACCGCTGATTCCCTCGTCCGTGTTTACCTTAACCGTTATGAACGCTCCTTTATAGCATTCCACACTTGTAATCTTCATCTTCTGATTTCCCCCTTTAATTAAGTGTTATCTGGTCTTCCGATGCAAGCGCCTTGTCAGACCATTCGTTTCCAATGCCAATATCGTCCGTCACGTCCAGATACCCATTCTTCGGCATCACTACCTTTGCTGTAAGTTCCTGGTTGGAAGGATTCATACTGCGCATATGCTGTTCGTGAATGACAAAATTAGGTATACATGCCTCAAGCTGTACAGACGGCGGCGTCAGCAGGTGGGACGCGCATGTATGAATCTGAACACCCACATCAAAGGTATACGCCATATCGCAGATTCTTTTTGTTTCAGTGATTCCGCCGGCATTGCCGATATCCGGCTGGATTACCTGAATGGAATTATCCATGAAATACCGTATGTATTCCCATCGGCCGAACACCCGCTCCCCATGGGCCAGCGGCATTTTCACATTATCCTTTACATATTTGTTATTGTAGAATACCGGCGTGTTAGGCTCCTCAAAATAGTAAATATTACAGTCCTGGACTGCTGCCGACAGCTGGATTGCCGAATTGGAATTGGTTCCCGCGTGGTTTTCAATAATAAGGTCAACCTTGGGGCCTATGGCCTCCCTGACAGCATGGACACGGTCGGAGAAAACCTGTACAAGCTCAGGAGGAAGCAGGCCCAGACGGTTGGTCTCATTCAATATATTGCCCTTTTCATCCCAGTTAAGGAAATCAATCTTAATGGCATCGTAACCATCCTGAAGGGCAAGCCTGGCCCTGTCCACATAATCCTGTACGGTTACGGCCGGGGAATCTATTGGCCCCCATCCAAACTGCAGCTGTGAGGCATAGCAGCGCACCTTATCCCGCCGCTTTCCTCCCAGGAGTTTATATAACGGCACATTTAGCGCCTTGCTCTTGATATCCCACAGGGCGATATCAATGGCGCTGACTGCGCTGTACCAGAAGGCACCGCCGTTTTGCCCCCAAAAGGTTCTGAGCATCAGCTGGTCCCACAGCACCTCATTGTCAAAGGGGTCTTTTCCCGAGATAAAAGGCCACATATCCTTTATCACGCCAAAGGCCCCGTAGGTTGCATGAATTCCCGCCACCTCTCCGTCCCCGTAAATTCCTTCATCTGTGTAAATACGGATTCCCACCACCTTACTCTTTTTAGGAAACTCAGGCGTTTCAGAACGGTTGTATTCGGCCAGGAATAACTTCGCGCTTGTTATTTTCATATTTTTCCTCCTTGTATCATGAGCTTTTGTTTATAAATCCGCTAATAGAAAATCTGCCCCAGCAGCAGTCCGTAACCATATGCAATAATTGAAAATATAATGACCGGTCCAAGGGCCCTCACAACGATGTCTCCCAGTGTGGTGTGGTAAAAATCAGCCGCAACAAAGGAGCAGACGTGTGTGGGAGATATCTGCATTGCAGCCCACGCAACACTCATCAGCATGACAAGAAACGGAATCCCTCCCTGGGGAAACGCCAAAAACGCCATGGGCATGCAAAGAGCAATGATTGTCTGGGAGCCGCTTATAACTGTGCCGATAAAGAACAGCAGGCCGAAGGACATTGTCATGGAAATAGGAAACTGTCCTATAAAATCAGGCAGAAGCCCTATGACGCCGGTATACGACAATATGCCTTTAAAAAGCATTATCAGGTACATGTTGCCCAATAATATGGGTTCCGCAGACCTCACCATAAGATCCGGAAGATCTTTTAAGCTGAAATGATCAAATATATAATTGGAAGCAATTACCAGGGGCGCGGCTATGCACACGGAAAGATTAAATATAATAATGATTAAGAGCACAGCTATCAGGGTCCACAGGTTTTTCACCAGATTGATAATTTCCGCTTTCTTATCAATGGTCTCTTCAAGCAGGGGCATTTCCCTGGGTATTCCTTTTAAATGTGTAATATATACCACAAGACATGCCGCCACCACCATAGGAATCATGGCCAGCACAAACACCCCCGCATTCTGTCCGCTAAGTGTAAGTCCCAAGAGGACCGCCGGAAAGGTTGGAAGGAACATTTCCGGTATGTGTCTGTAATAGCAGGATACAAACGTCTTGTTTTTATCATCCATGTATTCCCCGCATGTCCTGTCTACCATATCCGCGCAGATTGTCATGACTGCCGCAGACGGAAGAAGTCCCATAATTGCAGGTGATACAATGGTATTCATTCTGCGGTTCCTGAGCAGGCGGTTAAATGAATCCTTCGCGTTTGTCAGCCTTCCTTTTTTCTCCAGCATAAGCTGGAGAAATATGATGAGATAGAAGCTCAGCAGCACATCTATTGTATCCCAAGCCACTGTCTGCCTTCCCAGAACAACCGCCGCGTCCTTCAGATTGACCCGGAACAAAATAATGGTAGCTGCTATCCCCCCTATCATTGCCACAAACAGCGGCTTTTTCAGCCATATAATCACAACGATTACCAGAAACACTATGGAAAGATATAGGATATCCATGTTTCCTCCTGATGCTTAGTCTAATTTCTCCAGTCTGTCCGGGATGACCGGCTCTATAGTCTGCGTAACGCCTGCGTCGCGTTATCTCCTGCATCACACCCGCGTCATCCCCGCTATCATCCCTGTTATCATCCCCGCCATCATATCCTGCCAAGCAGCAGGAGTGAAATGGCCGGAATAAATGCCACCACGAAAAATGCTGCTATCAGGCCAAACAGAAGGGGCATTTCGGCCTTTGTTATCTTGTCTATACTGATGCCTGTCAGGGATGAACCCACAAACAGGTTGATTGCCACAGGCGGTGTTACAAATGCAATAGCCAGGGCCAAATCCAGGATGATACCAAAGTGAATGGGATCGCATCCCACCTGGGTTACAACGGATAAAAGGGTGGGAGCCAGAATGATTATGGCCGGCGTTGTCTGTATGAACATTCCCACAATAAACATGATAATGAATATCATGAACATAACCACATAATAATTGCTGGAGATACTGAACATGAAATCAGCAATGGTCTGGTTGATGTTCAGATACGCGAATACAGAACCGGTTGCCTTTGCCGGACACATGATGAACATGGTGCCTGCTATAAACGCCGCATTGTCCCTGAACACGGCCCAGAGCTTCTCAATCTTCAACTCCCGGTATACCACGAATCCGATAAATATGCCGTACACAACAGCCACCACCGCTGCCTCCGTCGCAGTAAAGAAGCCTCCGTAAATTCCACCGAGTATAATAACCGGCATGATTAACGCCCACTTTGCGTCCCACCAGGCGCTGACCGCTGATTTGATATGGAAATGGTTCTCGCCCTTCAGGCGGTGCTTCCTGCAGTATACATAATTGATAAGGATAAGTACTCCGCCCACCACGCAGGATGGGAGCAGTCCGGCAATGAACAAATCTCCTACCGACTGATTACAGGTGACGCCGTAGAGTACCAGAGGATAGCTGGGAGGCACAATGACTCCCAGACCGCCAGCACAGCATGCCAGAGCTGTTGCATAATACTTGCTGTACCCTTCCTGCACCATCATAGGTATCATGATGGCGCCAATGGCCGCCACTGTGGCCGGTGCGGAACCGGACACTGCGCCAAAGAACATGCATGCTATGACCGTAACCATTCCAAGGGAACCTGTAACACCGCCTATGATTGAATTGGCTGCACTCACCAGACGTTTGGACAGACCCCCTGTTTCCATGATGGTACCCGAAATCATGAAAAAGGGCAGAGCCAGGTTGGTGAAGCTGGCAACTCCTCCATATGTAGTCTGGGCAATGAATGAACTGGTGGTAACCGGGTCAACATTTATCAGTACAAACATACTGATGAACATTGCCACTGCAATGGGCACACCAAGGAACATGAGACCAAACATTACAATAAACATAACACCTGTAGCCACTATCTCACCTCTCCCTTCACAGCAGCCGCCTCCCTTGCCGCCTTCTTTTCCAGATAAATTCGCTCACATTCATCAAGGTCCATCGCAGGCTTGGAAGCGCCCAGATTGGCCTCATTCTCATGCATGAGTTTTATGGTATCCTGCGCGATTCTTACGACACTGAGCACCAGCCCGATAGGAATGATGGAGTATACCATCTGCTGGGGAAGCCTCAGCAGCGTGGTCTGGCTGTTTCCAAGTCTCCTGATAATGGTCATGACAATATACAGCAAATATATATCAAAAGCAGCAAAGACCAGATTGGAGATGACAAGCATTGCCTTTTTCACCTTAAACGGAACCATTTCAAGTATAAAGTCGATGCGCAGGTGCTTTCTTTTGGTGACAGCCGCGGACATGGCAAACCAAATCATCCACACAAAGGCAATGGTCGCAACCTCCTCCACCCATGCAAAAGAATGCTTCAGCGCATACCGGCAGAACACGTTTGCAAAAAGCAGTACGGTAAGGGCTATGAATAACACAGCCGATATATACAGCTCTATATTATCCAGAAAAGTTTTCAGGTCGAACTTTCCATCTTTCATACGATCTACCCCCCGCTTATTTCTTTGCCTGGTAATCCAGCACAAAATCCACCAGCTTATTGTAAGCTTCTGAGCCCATCTGTTCTTCTACCTGGGGCCACACAGACTTGGCCACATCCTGGAATACCTTGAGTTCATCCGTTGTCAGTTCAATCACCGTTGTACCCTTGGACTGCATCTCGTCGAAGAATCCATCAGATAAATCTTCGGTCAGGGAACGGACATACATCTCTGTCTCCTTCCAAAGGTCCTGGATAAATACCTTGTCCTCCTCCGACAGCGTACTCCAGAATACCGGACTGGCAGCCATGATTGTGGTTGTAAAATTATGGTTCGTCTTCATACAGTAGCTCTGCATCTCATAAATCTTGGAAGAAACAATGTTGGAGGGCGGATTCTCCTGGGCATCTACCAGTTTCTGCTGAAGAGCGGTGTAGAGTTCCGCATAGGGCACCGGCGTCACGCTGGCCCCGAAGGCTTCCCAGCAGTTCATTTGAATCGGGTCCACCATAGTGCGGATTTTGACGCCTTTTAAATCAGCCGGGGAATGGATTTCCTTATTTGCCGTAAGCTGGCGGAACCCTATATCCAGGTGGGCAAGAGGAATGCACTGTGTATCGGCCTGGGCCCGCTGGTCCCACTCCTGGCGCAGCCCGGAATCCAGGACCGCATATGCGTCGTCATAATCCATATAGAGATAAGGAATATTTAAGCCTGCGTAGGCCGGGGTATAATCAGCCCATGAACCGCAGTTCAGCATAAATATCTCATACGCGCCATTTTGGGCACCGCCAATATATTCCTGAGTGGAGGACGCCAGCTGGCCGTCAGTGAATATCTGTGTGGTAATGCGGCCCCCGCTGCGCTCTTCAATCTGTTTGCAGAAATAAATCATTCCCTTTCCAGTCTGGCTGATTCCGTCTCCGGCAACATCCCCTGCTGATGCATTGGTGGCAAAACGGATTTTAAATGGCTCCCCCTGTGTGTGGTCCACTCCGTCCGCGCCCACTGAACCCCCACCTTCTGATGCCTTGGAATCACCTGCTGTAGTGGCGGCAGCGGCAGTTGTTGCGGCGGCACTGTCTGTATCAGAGTTTCCGCAGGCTGCCAGCGGCAGCAGCATTGCGGTTGAAACCATGGCTGCAATCACTTTCTTCATCACTTTTTTCATTCTAGTTCCTCCTTTTGATAAAATTGTTGTCTGAAACCTGCCTTAACCAAACCGTGATTCCTAATATTTTTCCTTATCCCCCCCCCCCACCTGCTTGAATATATTGATAATTCAATCTATAATTATAGTGCCAACGAGTATATTTACTGATTTATTTAATATAATTCAACCATATTTATGCAATTATTACAAATTACTTTTTTTTGCCAATTAATAACTTTTGGAAATAGGAGGGCGTATGAATTACCAGCATCTGGAATACTTTCTTAAAGCAGCTGAATACCAGCACTACACGCGTGCCGCTGAACATCTGCATATCACACAGCCTGCTCTTACAAAGGCCATACTTGGCATTGAGGAAGAAATCGGCGCACCTTTGTTCATGAAGCGGGGCCGGAATATTGAACTTACGAAATATGGAACGATTTTTTTTGATTATGCAAGGCGTTCCCTTGAAGAAATCAACCATGGAATATCCGCCGTAAAGCATCAGGTCAACAGTGATCTGAATACCGTTGACCTGTCTGCCTTATGCTCCATTAATACGACCTTTTTGCCGAAGAAAAGCGCGCAGTTTCACCTTGCCTATCCAGACTGCAGCCTAAACATCACCTTTAAATATACAACAGCTATCATCAAGGATGTATCCAACTATAACAGCACCTTTGGTTTATGCGGAGAGTTTGACAATGAATCTGAATATACCAGCCTGGAAAAAATCCTGCTTTACACGGAACCCGTCAAATTTGTCATAAGCAGGAATCATCCCCTGGCGCACAAAAAATCCGTAGAGGCCGCCGAACTGAAAAACCAACCATTTGCAGTCTATAACGTGAGTACCAACGGTACCAACAGGCTGCTCTATGAATTATGCGACGGCGCCGGATTCAGACCCAAGACCCTGACAGCCGCTTACAATGACTATGGGCTGATTAACGAGGTGATTTCAAACCAATGCATTTCTATTGTCTCATATACCTTTTACAAGCAATTCCAAAGCCTGGGATTTACGGAACTGCACATCGCCACCAGTATCCCCCTTATCCAGAAAATATATCTGGTATGGGTCAGGGACGCCAATCTTTCCCCTGTGGCAAGGGGATTTCGCGAGATACTGATGAGCAAATGACCTCCCTCACTAAAAAAGTGCATAAAAAGGGTGCAAACGCAGATAAATGATCCGCATTTGCACCCTTTTCCCAACTTCCCAGCCGGTTTTATTCCACCGTTATTCCCCGCTGATTACAGCCCATATCTCCCGCGCTTCACAAACTTCCCGGCCTTCTCCACCACCACCTGATGGTCCTTCACCACCTGGGTACCGCGCAGGAACACGCTCTCTATGCGTGCCGTCAGCTTCCTTCCCTCAAAGGGAGCGTAATCCACATTCTGTACCTGGTCCGCAGCCGTAACCATATCCTCCACACCGGTGCGCATGACAACAATGTCCGCGTCGCTTCCCGGGGCAATGGCTCCCTTTGTGGGATACATTCCGTACAGCTTGGCGGGATTTTCCGACAAAAGCTGGCACATTTTTTCCTTTGTAATTCTTCCCGCGTCCACGCCGTAGGTGTAGAGCAGCGTGCCCCTTGTCTCAACTCCGGGCATGCCTCCCGGAATCTTTGTAAAGTCATCCTTCCCCAGCGCCTTCTGCTCTGTGGTAAAGCTGCAGTGGTCCGTTGACACGGTCTGGATGGTTCCGTCCGCCAGAGCCTTCCAAAGGCATGCGCTGTCCTCCTGCTTTCTCAGAGGCGGCGCGCACACATACTTAGCCCCTTCCATGCCGGCAAGCCCGTACAGGCTGTCATCCATGAGCAGATACTGGGGGCATGTTTCCGCATATACCTTCTGTCCCCTTCTCCTGGCTTCCATGATCACGTCGTATCCCTCCCGGCAGGTGAGATGCACCACAATCACAGGGATATCCACCACCTCGGCCAGCCTGAGCAGCCTGTCAATGGCCTCTGCCTCAGCGGCAGCCGGCCGGGTGGCCGGGTGGCTTTCCACGCCCATTCTTCCGGCAGCCTTTGCCTCTGCCTGGAGAGCAGCTATCATACCGCTGTTCTCACAGTGAACTCCGGTGATTCCTCCCACCTCCTTAAGCCTGCGCAGGATTTCAAAAATAGTCTTGTCGTCCACCTGGGTATCGTATGTCATGTACAGCTTAAAGGAGGTGATTCCGGCCTCCATCATGTCGTCAAGTTCCCTGCTGACCGACGGGTTCCAGTCCGATATGGACATGTGGAATCCGTAATCACAGGAACACTTTCCGTCCGCCTTCTCATGCCAGTTCCTGAGGCCGTCCGCCAGGCTCTCCCCTTCATACTGGGTCCCGAAGTCCACGATGGTGGTGGTGCCGCCCCGAACAGCCGCCCTGGTTCCTGTGGCAAAATCGTCCGCAGTAACCGTTCCCGCCACATGGAGGTCAAAATGGGTGTGTGCGTCGATGAACCCCGGAAAGAGCAGGCAGCCTTCCACATCCACAATCTGGGTATCCTCATCTGCCAGGCGCTCCATTTCCTCACCGGTTCCCACTGCCGCCACCTTTTCCCCGTCAATGAGCACATCTGCCCGGACACTGCCGCTTCCGCCAACTACGGTTCCGCCTTTTAATACCTTCTTCATATATATCACTCTCCTGTTCTGTTTCTCTCTGTCAATCTAACGATACGTTCCGGCTTTCTTCCCTTTTTCCTGTCACCTTGCGGACATCCGGCACCTGCATCCATCTGCCGCCTATGGGCATCTGTCACCGGCGGGCATCAGCCGCCATGGCCTCCAGCCGTTCCCCGTCAATCCGGTACACGGTCCAGTCACTCATGGGACGGGCGCCTATTCCCAGATAAAAGTCAATGCTTGGCTTATTCCAGTCCAGGCACCACCACTCCAGGCGTCCGCACCCCCGTTCCACGGCAATGGCTGCCAGCCGGTTCAAAAAGGCGGTGCCGAAGCCCTGGCCCCGGTACTCCGGGCGCACATACAAGTCCTCCAGATATATGCCGGCCCTTCCCAGGAAGGTGGAGAAATTATGGAAGAACAGAGCAAATCCCACTGTCTCCCCGTCCTTCATCCCCAGAATCACCTCTGCCTTTTCCTTCTCAAACAGCCACTGGTTCAGCAGCTCCTCTGTAGCCACCACCTGGTCAAGCATTCCCTCATAATCAGCCAGCTCCCTTATGAACCTGAGAATCAAGGGTATGTCCTGTGGTTTGGCAAACCGGAATTCAACGGCCTTATCCGCCCTTTTATGTTCCATTCCATGCCCTGTCTTGTCAAGGGTGTTGTCCATGATGTCATCTCCTTATGCGGAACAAGCGAAAAGCAGGTGGACTGCCTTTCGCCGTTCATTTCCAATGTTATTTTTACTTTTTCTTTGAATAGTACGTGTCATCCATGGGAAGCGTTGTCCTCAGCACATGGTCCTTTGCATAATAAGCTCCCTGTGCCGCCGGAGCGGTTGGTATGGTGGCAATTTCCCCAATCCCCTTTGCGCCGTAGGCAAAGGACAGCAGTTCTTCCTTCTCCACATAGATTGCATGGATATCCGGAATCTGGGTGGAGCGCATGAGTCCCAGGGTGCCGTATTTAGCCTGGGGAACACCGTTCTTTAAGGGGAAGTCCTCGGTCAGGGCGTAGCCCAGTCCCATGAGAACGCCGCCCTCAATCTGGCCCTGTATGGAAATGGGATTCACTACCTTTCCGGAGTCATGGGCAGCATACACTTCCTTTACCCTGCCGTCGTCATCCAACACCACCACATGGGTTGCAAATCCGTAAGCCACATGGCTCTTTGGATTGGGCACATCTGCTCCCAGCTTATCTGTGGGGTCAAAGAATTCCGCAAAGAACTCACGGCCTTCCAGCTGGCTTAAGTCTCCTCCCGCTTCCTGCAATGCCTCATTCAAATCAGCCGCAGCCATCCTGACAGCCTCGCCTGTAATCAGGGTCTGACGGGAACCGGATGTGGTTCCTGAATCAGGCGCCACCTCGGAATTGGCCCCCATATTCCTGACCATTTCCTTTCCAAGCCCCGTTGTCTCGGAAACCATCTGTACGAATACGGTTGCACACCCCTGCCCGATATCGGAAGCAGCGCTGTACAGCTCAATCTTTCCGTCGCGGACCGCCAGCTTTGCCCGGCCTTTATCGGGAAGTCCCACGCCCACGCCCGCGTTCTTCATGGCACAGGCGATTCCGGCCCTGCCGGGATTGCTCTCATAGGCATCCTTTACAGCCAGAAGGGTTTCCTTAAGGGCTGTGGAGCAGTCCGCAATCTGCCCGTTTGGAAGTACCTTGCCCGGTTCAATGGCGTTGCGGTAGCGGATTTCCCACGGGGAAATACCCACCTTCTCCGCCAGCAGATTGATGTTGGACTCCAGGGCAAATTCACTCTGGCACACGCCGAAACCGCGGAACGCGCCTGCGGGCGGATTGTTGGTATAGTAGCCGAAGCCGCGGATATCCGTGTTCTGGTAGCAGTAAGGCCCTACGGAGTGGGTACACGCCCTCTCAAGCACAGGTCCGCACAGGGAAGCATAGGCTCCTGTATCAAAATAAATCTCACAATCCAGTCCTGTAAATATACCGTTCTCGTCGCATCCCAGAGTAAATGTCCCCTCCATGGCATGACGCTTTGGATGGAAGCTTAAGGATTCCTGTCTGGAAAACACCACCTTTACCGGCCTCTGCACCTTAAGGGCTGCCAGGGCTGCTATGTGCTGTGCGGATACGTCCTCCTTGCCGCCGAAGCCGCCGCCTACCAGCTTGTTTTCCACGACCACACGGTCCGGATCCCAGCCCAGCATGATGGATATTTCCTTCCTGGTATCGTAGACGCCCTGGTCTGTGGAATATACCTTCACACCGTCCTTATAAGGAAAGGCCACCGCGCATTCCGGTTCCAGGAAAGCATGCTCGGTAAAGGGCGTACGGTACGTCTGGGTCACCACGTATCTGGAATTTTCCAGGGCCTTCTTTGCATCCCCGCGGGTAACGTGGCGGCTCTGGCACAGATTTCCCTTCTCATGTACCCTGGGCGCGTCCTCTGCCATGGCTTCCTGAATGGAGCACACGGGTTTCAGCTCCTCATAATCAATCTTCACCATCCGCTTTGCCTTCTCAAGGATGTCCCTGGACTCGGCAACCACCAGACAGATGGCGTCGCCCACACAGCGGGTGATATCTCCCTTTGCAATCATTACGTCCCAGTCCTGCTGGAGATGGCCCACCTTGTTATTGGGGACATCCTCGGCCGTAAGCACAGCCAGCACGCCGGGAAGGGCCGCTGCCTTCCCGCAGTCAATATCCAGAACCCTTGCCCGCGGATACTGGGAGCGGACAGCCGAAGCATACACCATTCCCTCCATCTCCACGTCATCCGGGTACTCGCCGTAGCCCAGCACCTTTTCCCTCACATCCAGGCGGAAGGCACGCTTTCCGACGCCGTACTCATCCCCCTTTTCCAGTGACTCCTCAATCCGGGCGTCGCCCCTCAGAATGGCTGCCGTCAGCTGGATGCCTTCGATAATTTTTTTATATCCTGTACAGCGGCAGATATTTCCCTTTAACGCAACCTTGATTTCCTCCTCAGTGGGGTCCGGAACGCGGTCAATCAGCGCCTTTCCGGCCATCACCATGCCCGGCGTACAGAATCCGCACTGCACGGATCCCATTGCCCCGAAGGCATACACAAAGGCTTCCTTTTCCGCGTCGCTTAATCCCTCCGTGGTAATGATGTTTTTGCCCACTGCCCGCCTGGTGGTCAGGACGCAGGACTTGACCGCCTTGCCGTCCACCACAATGGTACATGTGCCGCAGGCGCCTTCGCTGCACCCGTCCTTGACAGAATGAAGGTGAAGGTCGTCCCTCAGATAGCGCAGCAGCGGTTTATCCTCGCTGGTGCAGCGTTCCACTCCATTTACTGTAAAACAAAAGTTCTCTCCCATTTTATGCCTCCTGCCTCTACGCCTTTACCGTGAAAATGCCGTCGGCATCCAGTATAATTCCTCTTGGACATTTGACTGCACACATACCGCAGGCGATACACTTTGCTTCATCTATTACCGCGTGGTTATTCTCTATCCTGACGGCATCCGCCGGACAGTTCTTTACACAGATACCGCAGGCAATACAGCCCACTGAACAATCCTTTCTTGTCTGGGCTCCCCCGTCCTGGTTCATACATGCCGTATAAACCGGGTATTCCGGTGTGGTAATGCGAATCAGACCAAGGGGACAGGCTTTCACGCACAGGCCGCAGCCCACGCATTTGCCCCGGTCCACCTCCGCTGCTCCAAAGCTGTTTATGTGGATGGCATCCGACTTACAGGCAGCCACGCAGCTGCCCATGCCCAGACATCCCCATTTACATTTCAATATGCCATCCGGATGTTCTGCCAAGACCTGGCTGCAATCCCCTGCCAGGTCCCCACGGGGAATAACCGCCTCTGCGTGACAGCCCCCCAGGCATTGCACCACAGCTACTTTTCTATTGCGCTTTTGTGCCATTTTGTTCTTCTCCTTTCATTATTCTCGCAAAAGAATAACGTTACTTTTTTAACAAGCCTTTGCCAAAGGAGTCCCCACATTTTCATTGAGGACTCCTTTGTACGGCAATTCGCACACATTGTAACAGTTCAGAAATCCGATGTGAACTGTCACCACACATTATCTACAGCATATATGAATAGTCGTTGATGACTGTCCGGATGATATTCTGGATGCCGTCCGGCACATCTGCGTTTACGGTACCAACCGTGTAATCCATGATCCTGCCCTGAAGCCTTACCCTGCACACACCGGCAGCAGCGTCCAGTACCGTGAAGCCCTGGTTTTTGCTGTTTTCCATGTCAGCCTCGTTGGCAAACAGGGTGAATTTGTCAAGATAGGGAGCGCTGTCCCACGGACAGAAGCTCTTACAGTTGCCGCACTCGTTGCACATATAATCCACGTGGATGATCTGATGCTTCTCCATGCCCGGAACAACCAGAGAGATATTGGCTCTGTTGGGGCATACCTCAACACAGTTTTCGCAGTAGCTGTTGCATGATAAGCAGCGGGCGCTGTCAACCACATGGTCATTTTCCTCTGCCAGCCTGCCCTTGCGTCCGTAGATGGTCTCTGCATCAGAGAGCTTGAACAGGTCCTCTGCCAGGGCTTTTCCGATAATGGCCTCCGCAGCCATCTTGCCGTCCCTGATTCCTTCCACCACCGTGGCAGGACCGTACAGGCCGTCTCCGGCCACATAGACACCCTTCACAGAGGTTTCCAGCGTCTCCTGGTTCACCTGGGGACGTCTTCTGCTGTCCAGGGCAATGCCGAAACTCTCATAGAATGCCCCCGGAACCTTCTCGCCTACAGCGGCAATCACGGTGTCGGCAGGCACTTCCACTGTCTCATCTGTCTCCACCACGCCCCGGCGTCCGCTGGCATCCATATCTCCCAGCACCATCTTCTTACAGTACAGGACTCCATTTTCCAGCTTAACAGGAGCCAGGAGCTCAGCGAATTCCACGCCGTCCTCCACAGCCATGACCAGTTCTTCCTCATCAGCAGGCATGTAGCGTCTGGTTCTTCTGTATACCAGAGAAACCTTCTCCACGCCTGCGTTTCTCTTGGCTGCCCTGGCCGTATCCATGGCTGTGTTGCCTCCGCCGATCACAACCACGTTCTTACCTAATTCCACCTTGCCCTCTGTTGCCTTAAACCGTGCCAGGAAATCCAGTGCGTTCATGGTATCCCCTGCCTCCAGCTTAAGAACGCCCTGCTCGGACGCGCCCACTGCCAGGACAACATAATCATAATCTTTCTTAAGGGCCTCTATATCGGTGATTTCCTTACCGTTCACCATCTCCACGCCCATGGCTGCCACCAGCTTCACGTCGTTGTCAATGGCACTGTCGCTGATACGGAATCCCGGAATCACGTTGCGGACAACGCCGCCCATCTTCTCTTCCTTCTCAAACAGGGTAACCTTCACCCCGCCCCTGGCCAGGAAATAAGCTGCCGCCAGTCCGGCCGGGCCGCCGCCTACCACAGCCGCCTTCTTATCAGAGGAAACCTCAGGCGCTTTGAGCTTAGCCATAACCGCCTCAAATCCGCCCTCTGCGGCCTCCAGCTTGGTCCTGCGGATATCCACCGGGGACTCGTAGAAGTTTCTGGTACACTTGCTCATACAGTTGTGGGCGCAGATGGTACCTGTGATAAAGGGCAGCGGATTCTTATTGAGAATAACCTCCAGAGCCTGCTCAAACTCACCTGCTCCTGCCAGCTGCAGGTATCTGGTGATATCCTGATGGATGGGACAGCCTTCCTGACAGGGGGCGATGAAACAGTCGGTAAGCGGAACCGGCCGGTTGATTTTCCTGGAAGGAAGGGGCTTTACCGCCTTTACATGGTGCTTGTCGGATTTCACAGCCTCCACCAGTCCGGTTACCCTGGCAGCATCCACGCCCTCAAAGGCAGCAGCTTCCTTGGCTGCAAATAACTGTCCAATCTGCTCCAGTCTCTCATAACCGCCCGGCTTTAACATGGTAGTGGCCATGGTTACCGGCCAGATGCCTGCATCCACGATATCCGCGATATTAAAGAAGTCGGCGCCGCCGGAATAGGAAATGCGCAGCTTCCCGCCAAAGTCCTCAGCCAGCTTCCCGGCAACAGACATGGAAAGGGGATAAAGGGACTTTCCGGACATATACATTTCCTCGCTGGGAAGCTCGTTCTGCTTTACGTCAACAGGGAACGTATTGGTAATCTTCACGCCGAATTCCAGTCCCTTCCCGTCTGCCAGGGCCTGGAGCCTCTGGAGCATGGGAACCGCGTCTGAGTACTGTAAATCATCCTTAAAATGGAAATCGCCAAAGGCAACATAGTCATATCCCATATCGTCCATGATCTTCCTTGCGTACTCATATCCAAGCAGGGTGGGGTTGCATTTGATGAATGTATGTACCTTCTTCTCCTCAATCAGGTATCTGGCGATGCGCTCAATCTCCTGGGGAGGACATCCGTGAAGGGTGGAAAGGGTTGCGCAGTTGCATACCTTTGGAGATATGGCTTCCACATCCTCCCTGGACACCTTATCAAACCGGTCCAGATTGTCAAGGAGCCACTGCCTGCACTCTTTGAAAATGGCGGTCTCGGAAGCATCCTTCATGCCCTCAATGAAACGGTCAATTTTCTCTGTCTTGATGCCGTCCAGGTCATATCCCACGGACATGTTGAACTGGAAGCCCTCAGGACTGCCCAGTCCAAATTCCCTGGCCAGCACCTTGCAGGCAAACCAGGCCTTTACATACTCGTCAAATGCCTGGGGCACATAGAGCTCTGTGGACCACTCGCAGTTATAGCACTCGTCGTCAGCCTTGATACACGGCTTGGATACGGGAAGGTCCTCGCCGTCCAGCTTCTGTACGGTCTTAAGCTCGAAGAAACGGCTGCCTGCCACGTAGGAAGCCACGATATTCTGGGTCAGCTGGGTATGGGGTCCTGCTGCGGGTCCGAAGGGAGTCTCCAGCTTACGGCCAAAAATCTCATAGGTTTTGTCCGGGTCTGCAATGAATGGTCTCTTGATGCCAAATACAGCGCCCTTCTTGTTCTCTTCAAGGATCCAGTTCATCAGTTTTCCAAATGGAATCGGGGTCATAATGTCGCTCATATTATTCTTATCCTCCTTTATAACCAGACCAGGTCCCAGCACCGGATACCGGGGACATTGTCCCCGGGTCCTCCATCCGGCTCAGCCGCCCGGAAGACATTGTCGTCCCGGGGTGCTGCTTTCCCGCCGCCCTGCAATCGGATATCACTTATAAATTATACATTGCGTATGCGTTGTTTATATATAGGAAAGACCAGCCATCCCTGGAAGGCGTTTCCTATGGATGCCGGCTGCTGCCCCGGCAATTAACCGTTGATGGAATGGGCCAGCTTCTTTGCCTCTTCCCTTACCTCATAAAGGATCTTCTCCTCATCCAGTCCCACAAGCTCCCTGTTCTTCATCAGAACCTTGCCGTTGCATACCGTGGTCACCACGCTTCTTCCCGTCATGCCGAACAGAATGTGTCCGTTTACATTGGACGCGTCCATTGGAGTCAGCGGGATATAGTCAGTGACAATCACGTCAGCGGCAGCGCCTTCCTTCAGTACGCCCAGCTGCTTCTTGAAATAGCGGTTGGCAATCTTTGCATTGCCCTCAAAGAGCATCTGGGGTACCTCGCCCCAGGCCGCATTGGCGTCGCAGAGGTGATGTTTGTGAAGAACATTGGCTACCTTGAAGGATTCTGTCATATCATGGGTGTAACCGTCGGTTCCCAGACCGGTGAGAATGCCTCTGTGCACGATCTCCATGGTAGGCGGGCATCCGCAGGCATTGCCCATGTTGGACTCAGGGTTATGTACCACCATGGTATCCGTATCCTTGATCAGCTGCATCTCATGAGGATTTACGTAAATGCAGTGGGCCAGCAGGGTCTTTTCCCCAAGGATATTGCAGTCCATCAGACGGTCCACAATTCTCTTTCCGTACTTCTTAAGACAGTCGTGGAGATCCTCGATGCCCTCTGCCACATGGATGTGGTATCCTACCTCAGCCGGCTTGTTGGCTGCCGCCAGCTCCATGGTCTCATCTGAGATGGTGAACTGGGCGTGCATTCCCATCATACCCGCAATCATGTCCGTGTCATCCGCCAGGGCGTGTTTGATCCAGGACACGTTTTCCATAACAGCCGCCCTTGCCTTATCCATGCCGTCCCTGTCGGAAATTTCATAGCACAGACAGGTCCTGACGCCCATCTCCTTAGCGGCGTCCTCAATGGCAAACAGGGAATCCTTTATCTCCCCGAAGCTGGCATGGTGGTCAAATACGGTGGTGACTCCGTTCTTAATGGAATCCAGATAAGTGGCCCTGGCGCTCTGGCGGGTCTGTTCATTGGTCAGGTGGCGGTCAATGGTCCACCACATGCCGTCCAGAATATCCAGAAAACCCTTGGGGTCATATCCTTTAATGGAAAGACCTCTTGCCATGGCACTGTAGATATGCTCATGGGTGTTGATGAAGGCCGGCATGATGACGCCCCCCTTTGCGTCCACATATTCGGCATCAGGGAACTCCTTCTTAATCTCCTCCAGTGTGCCCACCTTCTTTACTGCGGTACCGTCCATTGCCACTGCCCCATTTTCAAAAAATGGCTGTTCTGGGTCTCTGGTAACCAGACGACCGTTCCCAATCACTAACATAACCTCTCTCCTTTGCTTTTTATTATTTTATGTACCTGCTCTTTAAATCTGTCCTAAACACCATCGGGATTTCATAAACTTTAATAAGATAGAACAGGACTTCCTGTACCCCTATACTAACACCATACAAATCCATTTGCAAGCAGAAAATGCAAAAATTTTTAGATATTCAAAATTTTTTTGTAAAAACCTCTTGCAATTCCTTTTTTTTGTGCTATGATGGAATCATAAACAACGCATCACAACTTTGCGAAATGTTTATTGTACAAAGTCACCAGATTTGAAGAGTCCGAGGAAAAGGAGGTTAAGCCATGTCATACACACTAGATTTACTGAAACAGCTTGCTGATGGCCTTGCGAGACAGTTCGGACCTGATTGTGAAATTGTCATACACGACCTTGAAAAGCACGACCTGGAACATTCCATCGTGCACATCAACAACGGTCATGTGACAAACCGCCAGGAGGGGGACGGACCTTCAAAAGTAGTCCTGGAAACCCTTCACAAGGATCCGGCTTCTTTAAAAGACCATCTTGGATACCTGACCCGTACATCCAACGGCAAGATACTGAAGTCCAGCACCATCTACATCCGTAATGAGGAAGGAGATTCCATTGACTATCTTCTCTCCATTAATTACGACATAACAGGCCTGATGACTGTGGACCGTTCCATTAAAGCTCTCATCGACACCGAACCCCAAGCGGACGTGAAGCAGCAGCCCGAACAGATTGTCCACAACGTCAACGACCTGTTAGATACCCTGATTGAACAGTCGGTAGCCCTTATCGGCAAGCCGGCCGCCTTGATGAACAAGGAGGAGAAAGTCACTGCCATCCAGTTCCTGAACGATGCAGGCGCCTTCCTTATAACAAAATCAGGGGACAAGGTTTCCAAGTACTTCGGAATCTCCAAATTTACTTTGTACAGCTACATTGATGTAAACAGCCGCAAGTCGGAAGATAAAAAAGCGTGATGATAATTAAGGAGGATTATGTAACATGGATCAGAAGATTCTATGGGCGGTCAATCAAATGCCTAAGACAGATGACAAGAACCTGCCGATTATGGGACTGGAGGAGATTGCAAAGGCGAGGACATTCCACGAAAGCTTCCCCCAGTACACCAAAACACCACTCACCAAGCTGGACCACATGGCAGCTTATCTGGGAGTAAAGGAAATCTACTTAAAAGATGAGTCCTACCGTTTTGGCCTCAATGCATTCAAGGTTCTGGGAGGTTCCTTCTCCATGGCCCGCTACATTGCCAAGGAAACCGGCAGGGACGTATCCGAACTTCCCTACTCAGTCCTCACTTCTGACCAGTTAAGAGAAGAATTTGGCCAGGCTACCTTCTTCACCGCCACAGACGGCAACCACGGACGCGGCGTTGCATGGGCCGCCAACCGTCTTGGACAGAAGGCAGTGGTACATATGCCTAAGGGTTCCACCCAGACACGTCTGGAGAACATTGCCAAGGAAGGCGCTGCCGTAGACATTCAGGAGATGAATTACGATGACTGCGTACGTCTGGCAGCCAAGGAAGCCGACGAAACCCCAAGAGGCGTCATGGTACAGGATACCGCCTGGGACGGATACGAGGAGATTCCATCCTGGATTATGCAGGGTTACGGAACCATGGCCATGGAGGCCGGCGAGCAGTTAAAGGAATACGGCTGCGAGCGCCCGACCCACATCTTTGTCCAGGCAGGCGTTGGTTCGCTGGCAGGCGCTGTGGTAGGCTACTTCTCCAATCTGTATGCTGATAATCCTCCTGTTTTCGTAGTTGTGGAAGCTGAGGCAGCCGCCTGCCTGTACAAGGGCGCTGCTGCCGGCGACGGACAAATCCGTATCGTGGACGGCGACATGGAAACCATCATGGCCGGCCTTGCCTGCGGCGAGCCCAACACCATTTCATGGGATATCTTAAAGAACCATGTCAAAGTATTCATCGCTGCCCCTGACTGGGTAGCCGCAACCGGTATGCGTATGCTGGGCGCTCCTATCAAGGGCGACGCGCCTGTTACCTCCGGAGAATCCGGCGCAGCTCCATTCGGCGCACTGGCAGCCGTTATGTCCATGGATGAATACGCTGACCTGAGAAAAGACATTGGCCTGGATGAGAATTCCAGAGTACTGCTCTTCTCCACTGAAGGCGACACTGACCCTGACCGTTACAAGAACATTGTATGGAAAGGTCTGGATAAATAACAATCACCTATATCACACCCAAAACAAATATCAATGTATAATGGAGGAAATGAAGAAATGAATCTGGATTACGCAAAAATCAAAGAAGCAGCAAAGAACTATGAAAAAGACATGACCAAGTTCTTACGCGACATCGTTAAATTCCCGGGCGAGAGCTGTGATGAGAAGGCTCACATCGACCGTATCGCTGAAGAGATGACAAAGCTGGGATTTGACAAGGTAGACATCGACCCCATGGGCAATGTTCTGGGATATATGGGAACCGGCGAGACCCTCATCGGCTTTGACGCACACATCGACACAGTGGGCATCGGCAACAAGAACAACTGGAACTTCGATCCTTATGAAGGCTATGAGAATGACACCGAGATTGGCGGACGCGGCGTGTCCGACCAGTGCGGCGGTATCGTATCTGCTGTATACGGCGCTAAAATCATGAAGGATTTAGGAATGTTAAGCGACAAATATACGGTTCTGGTAACCGGTACGGTTCAGGAAGAGGACTGCGACGGTCTGTGCTGGCAGTACATCATCAACGAAGACAAGGTTCGTCCTGATTTCGTAGTATCCACAGAGCCCACCGACGGCGGCATCTACCGCGGCCAGAGAGGCCGTATGGAAATCCGCGTTGACGTTAAGGGCGTTTCCTGCCATGGTTCCGCTCCTGAGCGCGGCGACAACGCTATCTATAAGATGGCTGACATCCTTCAGGATGTACGTGCTCTGAATGAAAACGACGCTGCTGATGACAAGGAAGTTAAGGGCCTTGTGAAGATGCTGGATGAGAAGTACAATCCTGAGTATAAGGAAGCCAACTTCTTAGGCCGCGGCACTGTTACTGTTTCCGAGATTTTCTTCACATCTCCAAGCCGCTGCGCAGTTGCTGATTCCTGTTCCGTATCCCTTGACCGCCGTATGACGGCAGGCGAGACATGGGAGAGCTGCTTAGACGAGATTCGTGCTCTTCCTGCAGTTAAAAAGTACGGCGATGATGTTACCGTATCCATGTATGAGTATTCCCGTCCTTCCTATAAGGGCCTTACATATCCAATCGAGTGCTACTTCCCAACCTGGGTTATCCCGGAGGACCACAAGGTTACCAAGTCCCTGGAAGAAGCTTATAAGAATCTGTTCGGCGACGAGCGTATCGGTGTGGACGCAACAGCAGAGATGAGAAAAGCACGTCCTCTTACCGATAAGTGGACCTTCTCCACCAACGGCGTATCCATCATGGGACGCAACGGCATTCCTTGTATCGGTTTTGGTCCTGGCGCTGAGGCTCAGGCCCATGCTCCCAATGAGATTACATGGAAGCAGGATCTGGTTACCTGTGCAGCTGTTTACGCTGCTCTGCCCAGTGTTTACTGCAAGTAATTAACTACCTTCGTTTATTGTCCGCAGGGTGTTGTCCCGGCTGCTGTTAAACCGCGGTCTTGGTCCGCTGGCCCCAGAGCCGTTCTTCTGGCCTGAGGGGCAGCCGGGAAGCATAGGGCATACGCCCTACACACTGCTCATTCGTTTACCGTTTTCCATGAAGTCCTAAGTGACCTGTTTGTTTCGGCGGTCTATGCTGAAGGCCGCCGGAACGGCTCAGGCCCGCTTACATTCATGAAAGAACGGATATCCCTTTTATTTTTGTAACATCCAACAACGATACCCAAATTAAAAATTAATATAATAAAGGAGTCAATCAAATGAAAACATTACAGGATTACATTGATAAGTTAAACAGCCTCAACTTTAAGGAAATGTACGAGAACGATTTCTTCCTGACCTGGGAGAAAACTGACGAGGAACTGGAAGCAGTATGGACCGTTGCTGACGCTCTCCGCTTCATGAGAGAGAACAACATTTCCACAAAGGTATTTGAGAGCGGCCTCGGCATCTCCTTATTCCGTGACAATTCCACCCGTACACGTTTCTCCTTTGCTTCTGCCTGCAACCTGTTAGGTCTGGAAGTTCAGGATTTGGACGAAGGCAAGAGCCAGGTTGCTCACGGCGAGACAGTTCGTGAGACAGCTAACATGATTTCCTTCATGGCTGACGTTATCGGTATCCGCGATGACATGTACATCGGCAAGGGCAACGCTTACATGCACGAAGTTGTTGACGCTGTTACACAGGGCCACAAAGACGGCATCCTGGAGCAGAAGCCAACCCTGGTTAACTTACAGTGTGACATCGACCACCCGACACAGTGTATGGCTGATATGCTGCACATCATCCATGAGTTCGGCGGCGTAGAGAACTTAAAGGGCAAGAAGTTAGCCATGACATGGGCTTACTCTCCTTCCTACGGCAAGCCTCTCTCCGTTCCTCAGGGCGTTGTTGGCCTGATGACACGTATGGGTATGGAAGTTGTTCTGGCTCATCCGGAAGGCTACGAAATCATGCCTGAGGTTGAGGAAGTTGCCAGAAAGAACGCTGAAAAGACCGGCGGTTCCTTCCGTGTATCCCATGACATGGCTGACGCATTCAAGGATGCTGACATCGTATATCCAAAGAGCTGGGCTCCATTTGCAGCTATGGAAAAGAGAACCAACCTGTACGCAGAAGGCGATTCCGAGGGCATCAAGACTCTGGAGAAAGAACTGCTGGCTCAGAACGCAGAGCACAAAGACTGGTGCTGTACTGAGGAACTGATGAAGACCACCAAAGACGGCAAAGCTCTGTACCTGCACTGCTTACCAGCTGACATCAACGATGTAAGCTGCAAGGACGGCGAGGTTGAGGCAACTGTATTTGACCGCTACCGTGATCCTCTGTACAAAGAAGCAAGCTACAAGCCATACGTAATCGCTGCCATGATTATGCTGGCTAAGTTCGCTGACCCGGCTGAGGTTTTAAAGAAGCTGGAAGAAAAAGGAACTCCTAGAGTATTCAAATAAATCATTCATCTTACCAAGCAATACAATGTAAGGGCTGCCGGACTGAGTCCTGCAGCCCTTTTTGTCTCAAATTATGCAAAAACTCGGCGGGATACCCTCATATCCCGCCCTATAAAGGGGAAAATCACTATGGAAAACAAGAAAAAACGTATTGTCATCGCTCTGGGCGGCAATGCACTGGGCAATACCCTTCCTGAGCAGATGAAAGCTGTCAAGATCACAGCCAAAGCCATCGTAGATCTCATCGAGGAAGGCTGCGAGGTTATCGTAGCCCATGGCAACGGCCCTCAGGTAGGTATGATCAACAATGCAATGGCTGCGCTGAGCCGCGAAGACGCAAAACAGCCCAACACCCCTCTCTCCGTCTGTGTGGCCATGAGCCAGGCTTATATCGGCTACGACCTGCAGAACGCCTTAAGAGAGGAACTCTATAACCGTGAAATGTATGATATTCCGGTTGCAACCATGATTACACAGGTCCGTGTAGATGCAGACGATCCTGCCTTTGAAGCTCCTTCCAAGCCAATCGGCCACTTCATGACCGAAGAACAGGCTAAGATTGCAGAAGAAAAGTACGGATACATCATGAAGGAGGATTCCGGACGTGGCTACCGCCGCGTGGTGGCATCTCCAAAGCCTGCTGAAATCGTTGAAATCGGCGCCATCCGCTCTCTGGTAGACTCAGGCCAGCTGGTAATCGCCTGCGGCGGCGGCGGTATCCCGGTTACCCGTCAGGGAAACCACTTAAAGGGTGCAAGCGCTGTAATCGACAAGGACTTCGCAAGTGAACTGTTAGCAGAGAATCTGAACGCTGATTTCCTGATTATTCTCACTGCAGTTGAAAAGGTTGCTGTTAACTTCGGAAAGCCGGAAGAAAAGTGGCTGGATGACCTGGACACAGAAGAAGCAAGACAGTTTATCAAAGAGGGACATTTTGCCCCCGGTTCCATGCTTCCCAAAGTTCAGGCTGCTGTTAAATTTGCTGAATCAAAACCAGGACGCACTGCCCTCATTACGCTGTTGGAAAAAGCAAAAGACGGTATCCAGGGAAAAACCGGTACTCATATCCATTTAGCGTAAAGGAGGCAATTAAAAAATGAATACAGACAATACAGCGAAACAGCACGCATCCCTGTTTGATTTGGATGGTGTGCCAAAAATGAGCCAGGCAATTCCCCTGGCCCTTCAGCATGTAGTAGCCATGATTGTAGGCTGTGTGACGCCGGCCATTATTATTTCCGGCGCAGCAGGCATTGACACGGCAGACCGGGTTTTGCTGATTCAGGCTTCCCTGGTTGTATCTGCCCTGGCCACCCTGCTGCAGCTCTTCCCCATAGGCAATAAGAACAGTTTCCATCTGGGTGCCGGCCTTCCTGTTATCCTGGGCGTAAGCTTTGCCTACGTTCCCAGCATGCAGGCCATCGCGGAACAGTCCGGCATTCCCGCCATACTGGGAGCCCAGATTGTAGGCGGCGTGTGCGCCATTATCGTAGGCCTTACCATCAAGAAGATACGAAAGTTCTTCCCGCCTCTGATTGTAGGCACGGTTGTGTTTACCATTGGTCTGTCTCTCTACCCAACTGCCATCAACTACATGGCAGGCGGCGCGGGCCAGCCCACCTACGGTGCATGGCAGAACTGGGTGGTAGCCATCTTCACTCTGGTGGTTGTCACTGTGCTGAACCATTTTGCCAAGGGATTCCTGAAACTGGCATCCATTCTTATGGGTATGATTGCAGGCTATATCTTCTCCATGTTCTTTGGCATGGTAAGCTTTGGAAATGTGGCTGAATCCGGCATGTTCCAGCTTCCTCAGGTCATGCATTTCGGCATCAGCTTTGAGGCATCTGCCTGTGTGGCCCTGGGACTGCTGTTCGTTATCAACTCCGTGCAGGCAATCGGCGACTTCTCTGCCACCACGGCAGGAGGCCTGGACCGCGAGCCCACCACAAACGAGCTTCACGGCGCTATTCTGGGCTACGGCTTTTCAAACATCATAGGAGCCTTCCTGGGATGTCTGCCCACCGCCACCTACAGCCAGAACGTAGGTATCGTGGCTACCACCAAGGTTGTTAACCGTGTGACATTAGGGCTTTCCGCGCTGATTATACTGGTTGCCGGACTGTTTCCCAAATTCTCCGCCCTTCTGACCACCATTCCCTATGCGGTCTTAGGCGGTGCGACTGTATCTGTATTCGCTTCCATTGCCATGACCGGTATGAAACTGGTCATGACGGAAGATATGAACTACCGCAACACCTCTATCGTAGGTCTTGCAGCTGCCCTGGGAATGGGCGTGTCACAGGCATCCGCCTCCCTGTCCGCATTCCCGACATGGGTTACCACAATCTTCGGAAAATCCCCGGTTGTCATCGCAACCCTGGTGGCTATCCTGCTGAATGTCACCCTTCCGAAGGATACCGGAAAAGTTAAAAAGAATTAATCCTATTATTGTAATGGTATAACTGAAAAACGGACTGTCCCTGAGCATATCGCTCCCGGGCAGTCCGTTTTTCAGTTATGCTTTGGTTAAACCATACGGCTTAACAACCTTCAAAAGAACCATCCTGATTATCCGTCAGCAGATGTTCAAAATCCTCCTGGGGCATGGGCTTTGCAAAAACATATCCCTGGATTACATTACAGCCTGCTTTTCTTAAAAATTCCACGGTGTCCATATCCTCCACGCCCTCGGCAATGGTCTTTATATCCAGCTCCTTGGCCATATTAATGACGTTGGACACAACAATGCGCTCGCGCCTGATGTCCCGGCTCTTCTGGAAGAACAGGATATCCAGTTTCAGCACATCAATGGGCAGGTTCTTTAACAGGTTAAGGGAACTGTAACCCGAGCCAAAATCATCCAGGGAACAGATAAACCCACGCGCATTGAGATTGACCACCAGCTCCGCAAATAACTCCGTGTCAGCAGCCAGTATGCTTTCCGTAAACTCCAGCTCCATAACGCGGTCCGGTATGGAATATTTAGCCTTGATATCCGTATAGTAATCTACAAAATCATTCTGGAACAGGCCTGCCTTGGAAACATTGACCGCCAGGCTCACCGGCCTCCCGCCCTGTTCCAGGTGACTCCTGTACCAACGGCATGCATGCTCAAACATATAGCGGTCCAATTTCACAATCAGCTCGCTTTTCTCAAATAATGGGATGAAATTCCCCGGCAGTATCAGCCCCCTTCTTGGACTGAGCCACCGGGCCAGCACCTCTGCCCCGGTAATCTGGTTACCGTTCTGAATATCTATCTTGGGCTGCATATAGAGCTTAAACTCCTCCTCTTCCATGGCTGCCTCTGCCTCAGACTCCAGGACGGTATCCTCCAGCATGCGCCTGCGGAGGCTGTCGTCATAGAACACATAGGAGCTTCCCGGTCTTTCCTTTGCAATCTTATGGGCCATGTTGGCATAATTCACCAGCACATCCAGAGACTGCTTCCCGTCACCGGCCCGGAACCGGTAGACGCCTACAGGAATCTCCATGAATGGCTGTTCATCCATGCCCGAATTCCTCATATACTCCTTAAGCTGGCACAGACCGCTGTCCAGCACCTGTGTGTCCTCACACCGGGTTATACCGGCAAAATTGTCAGCCGCTATGCGGCAGCTGATACAGCCAGGTCCTTCCACTGTCCTCAGAAACTCTGCCACCAGCCTGAGAAGCCTGTCGCCTTCCTCGTACCCCAGAACATCATTAATCAGCTTAAAATTCCTTAAATCACCATACCAGAGCACATAGGAGGTAAGCTCAGAACGGGAGATCTCAGGACGGTTAAGAAATATCTCCACTTCACGTTTAAAGCCCGCAAAATTACGCAGGCCTGTAAGAGAATCACTATAAGCCAGTTCCATCAGCATCTTCTGATTATTCACAGCCATCTTCCGCTGTCTGCTCATCAGCCATATAAACAGGCTGCAGGCAACCACAATGATAATCATGATCCCCCATGCTGTCTGGATGTAGCTGGAACGCAGCACATCCACAGGAACCATACTCGCCTGATACCATTGACCCTCGATGATGGGAAGGATAACCAGCATCTGCCTGACTCCCTGCCTGTCCGTAAGTATGAAATCCCCCCTGCCGGTGTCTCTTATGACCTCTGCAATCTTCTCCTTGTTATCAGGAAGAATGTCACCCTCAAATGTCTTGATGGTCTTAAGCACATAATTGCCGTTTGCATCCAGAATATTGGAGTAACCGGCTCCTTTAAGAACCGGTGCGTCAATGATTTCCCTCAGTACGACAGCCGAGTGAACCGCACAGAGAACGCCCCTGGCATTGCCGCTTTCGTCATTGATTCTGACGCCAAAATAGTTTATATATCCGCTGGCATCCTGTTGGTCTGCAAATGTGTTGGATATGCTTTTTTCACCCTGTAAAGCCCGTTCAAAAAAGTCCATCCCTTTCAGATTAACCTCTTCCACATTGCCTTCCATATCCACCATACGGGCATTACCGTTAATATCCGCGTAACCCATACGGATAAAGGCATTTTCCTCATTTATATCATTCAATATGGTCAGGATCTGGTTCTCATCCAGAATAACCAGCTCCCTGAGGCTAACAGCCAGCCCCTCCAGCGTCTGCCAGTCTCCCTCAATCTGTTTCAAAATGGATGTCCTTGTCTGATTCGCAGCATCATACAGGTATGCCACGTTCTCTTTCTGGCTTTTCAAAATCATTTGTACAAGAAAAATAATACTGCTGCCAATAAAACATAAGCATAGTATGATAGGAAGCAGCGTGTCCCTGCGGCTTTTTCCTCTGCCATCTGCAGTTGTCATCTCATAGTACCCCTGTCTTCTTTAGACTCTAAAATAATAATAATATATTTATACTTAAATATCAATGACAAATATCCCCGGAAACAGTACCATATGCTGTTATTTGATACTGTTTCCGGGGTATACACACGGCGTTATTCACTTGTTTTCCATTGGGTAAGTTTCATTTAATCTAATCATTCAGCTCATAGGAAACCGTTACCTGGGCTTCCACACTGACCTGTCCGGGCATAACAGAAGCAGCCGCATCTTCCGCAACCGCAGCCGCCATCTTGGCAGAACCGCCTGCATTATAGGAAGCATATCTGGTCTCCGGCTGATAGCCGAATTCCTCCACATGGACCACACCGGCCAGTGTCTTATTGCTGGCCTCCGCCAGAGCCTGGGCTTTTGCCTGGGCCACTGCCATGGCTCCCTTCAGCGCCTCCTGATAGCTGGCATCATAGCTGCTGGAAAAATAGCTGACGGAATTAATACCGTTGACTCCTGCAGCCACTGACTTTGTGATGATGGTTCCCGCATTGTCAATCGGTATGTCAGAGACCGTCAAACTGGTAGTCATCTCATATCCGGTTATCTCCTGTTTATCTGAATTCCAGTTGCGGATAGGACTCAGGCCATAAGAAGATGTCTGTATGGAAGTTTCCTCCACTCCCAGGCCCTTTAATGTCTCAATTGCAGCGTTCAGGTCATTGGCATTCTTCTCCTGGCAGGCAGCAGCCGTATCCTCTCTGGTATAGACGGCATATTCAATCTGCGCCATATCCGGCACCACCTTTACCTCCTCGCGCCCGGTCACCGTAATTACATTCTCTGCCGCTCCTACATTCTGTACCTTCAGCGTGTCCGGCATCTGTGCCCCGGCCCCGCACCCGCCCAGCCCCAAGGCGGCAGCGGCCACTGCCGCGCTGATACCTGCTGTGTATACTGTTTTCTTCATAATATGTTTCATAATTTCCTCCCTCTTTTTTGTTTTATCGGAATCTAATCATATGATACCGGGCACACGAATATGCCCTATCCCTATACTACCAGAAAGAGGGAATTCTGGTATTTCTTTTCTCTTAATTATAGAGGTATGTTTCATTACAAAGTTTATACGAATTTATTTCCGGCAATGCCTGGAGCTTCTTCATATCTTCAGTTCCATATCTTGGGCTCCATATCTTTGCTCCATATCTTCGGCTCCATATCTTGCCTGCTGATATTTCACCGCGGCCCTTGACAGCGGCACCGGAAACTGCTAATATAGAGTGAGCGCAGGATTTCGTTAGCATACCAGGTAAGCGCAGCACTGAATATTCAGGGGTTGTACTGGTTTCGACGGGGGTCATGCAGCTGGTGAAGCTATCCCCATGCGATGGGTTAAATGGCAAAAATAAATATAAACGCTAACGACGAATTAGCAATCGCTGCCTAATGGCAGCTGTCAGACTTAGAGCACCCGCACTTTAAGACCCTGGCATCGACTATGTGGGAAACGACGTATGCAAAGCTTTGAGCATATGGGCGTATGATGAAGCTACTGAAACCATCCGGGTGTCCTTTCTCTGATGGCAGAGGGAATGTCAAATAAAGGACTATGATAGTAGAAGAACAGGGAATTGATTTTCGGACAGGGGTTCGATTCCCCTCAGCTCCACTCTGGATAATGTCGGTTTTTCCTTATTTTATAAGGGATTCCGGCATTTTCTTTTTAGAAATGCTTGATTACCTTTTCAGGCTGTTTTCATTGGAATTGCAGCCCGATTTATCTGCTGTGTTTTGGTATTATTATTCTTATTACTGTAGAAATCCAATTACTTTAGGAATTTCATCTTCCGAGAATACTTGTTCTTCTTTGCTGATAATCTTTTTAGAAAATATGTTTTTGGACAATTCAAGGCATTTTAAAAAACTAACAATATCTATTTAAGTCAATTTCTTTTTTTAGCCCGTTTAAATATGCCATGTAAAAGAAGCTATATAGTGAAAAACAACTATATTATAGGATATCTTGTAATAGGTAGAAAATCATTCGATTATTTTAGTGATTTACAAAAATACTTTATATTCAAATCATTGCCGAACTTCTTTTTCATTAAAATAGCCGTACCAATGCTGATACGGCTCCACAAAATACTAATGACTTAGTTTCATTATTCATTTATTCCTCTGCACTTTTATCAATCCAGTTTTCCCCATCATAGTTCAAAATCTGTTCTGATAATTTTTTTATATATGGTTGTGCTTTTTCTTCTTGCGCATACCATACCAATGATTGACCAAACCCATACGTACGTTTTCTTGAAACAGGCGCATCCCATATGTGATTATGTCGTTTCCCTTCTGGTAGTAAAACGCAATCTTCTTTTTTAGCCAAAATGTTATAATCTTGTATATCTCCATTGTCAAGTTCCACTGACTGATAATTACGAAAAACTGTTGCATTCTGGTACCATCCTACGATTGATGTTTCATTCAACATTGTAGTAGCGCACCATATTACCAATACATCATCAACTTCTTGGTCATCTTTAAGCAAATCACAACCTTGAATATTTTCGATATGTAGTTCATTGTGTTTCCCTTTGCTGGATGATTTTGTTTCGACGAACCCTAAACAATATGCTTGTCCATCTTCTGAAATAACTGGAGCAAAATTATACTGCTCATTTCCTTCCCCATGCTCCTTAACAAAGCTGCCCCCATTAAAAGCCTCATCTTTACCAGGGATTACACCTTTATAAAACTTCATGGCAGAAATTTTACAAAATAGAATTCTCATATGCATTTCTCCTAATTATTTCGCAGCTTCCACACAACTGTCACTGTATCGCTGGCCCTAATATCTTCAGGTTCTAACTGCAAGGGTTCATCTGACATATAGCAAGTATCTTCTTCCAAACTTAATGGCATAGCATCCTTAATCTCCCATATGGTGAAGTAGTAAGCTTTAACTCTCCCCATGAATAATCTATAGACACAAGCTCATCCAGTTTCATTTCAGCTGCTTTAGCAAGAACCTCTGCTTTCACTCTTGAATCCTTTACAGCCTTTTCAAGTAATTTATTTTTCAATACATGACTATACTTATATCCTTTAAAGACTCGTTTGTATTCGTCCTTTTTAATTTTTTCAGTTTCAAAGACTGAATCAATCTCAAAGTTAGTTGTCTTTAATGGCTTCTCGATATGTATCCTTACGTTCCTCTAACTCAAACAGCAAGCATATTCTATCTGGAGGTACTGATATCTGCCCTTTACCTGTAACACGTATAATTTTCTTCATTGATTGCTTCCCTAACAATTCTATTATTATTGATTAATTGGCCGAAAAACGTCTTATATCTTCTCAATGGGATTCAAATATATTCTTTTTGTAAACGTGGGCACCAAAAAGCGTCAAGCGAGAATACAGTATTATGCTGATATTTCTTTATATCGCCTAAAAGCGGTTAACAAACTTGTATATTCATCCTCTGCCCACTCATAAAAAGGCACATTATCAGTGCCTTGTAATTCTAAAAGCCAATGAATAGCCGGTATGCACCAAAAAATCCTGCCAACAAGCATTTCTTCTTCTGTTAATTCTGCCAAACCTGCCGAATTTTTATAATTATCTATAATAACAGAAATATCAGCATCAACTTGTTCAGCTTGACGAAGCAATACATATAAATCAGAATAAAAAGGTGAAAATTGTGCCGTTGCCCAATCAATAATACGAATATCACCCTTCGAATAAATCATATTTTTAAAATGCATATCATAATGGTTCAGAAATATTGGGTATTTGCTATATTTTTCATAACTATCACTGGTAAAGCTTACTAAGCCACTTATATCAAACGCTTTTGAAATTTCATAAAGATGATTAAGTGTTTTTTCTTTTGATAAATAATACTTTTGGAATGTTGTCTCGTTAACACAACTAATGTTATTTCGTGATGTTCTATATAAATCCCCGATTTTTAAAGCTGCTTTATATAAATGAATAGCTTGTGGAGCATCACTACACGTTAATCCGTCAATATATTCAAGAACAAACTTGCTTTCACCCTGTTTTCTTTTACTTGCAACAACATGTACATGTTCCACTTTTAAGGGAGTTAAAATATTTTCATATATCTCAAGCTCATCTGAGCCATAAGGCACTATAGAACTTTGGCCACTATCATTAACTTGATTTTCTATTTTTTCAATATAAGTTACCCCATTATTTTCAGTTAACATGCTTGTTTGTGAACTTACCCATTTTTTTAATATCTTTCTGTTAAAATTTTTATCAAAGAATATATCATTCATATTTTTTATTCCTACTTCTCCCAAATTTCCCTTGAAAAGATTGTACTATAACTCCTGCTTGTTTTCCACTTCATTCGAGGTATATCTATGGATATCCATTTTGAAAAACTAATAGTGTTCCCAATTATCTTGCATTACTGATGATAACGTTAATAACCATACCAGCAGAGGAGAGAAAAAGGCCAGGGATATGTCCCCAGCCGTATAACCTTCTTTTAATTTCCCAAATCATCCAAACGACTCCTGATTACTGATTATATCAATGTAATAGCCAATATCATCTGACTTATTCCTATAAAGCTTCATGTAAAAAGTCCCTGTACGCAATATCTTATTTGTAACAACATCAGTTTTTTCGTATTTCAATTTCATATACAAAAAAGTTCCATCAGAACTCTGTTCACAGTCAGTAATTTTATACTTGTTTTCTTTTTCAAAAGGTATTCCTTTTAATTCGCCCTGCTCTGATTGTGGTATGTTTTCAGGATTCAGACCTATATTAAACACTGCGTAAAAGTCGTCAAGCGTCTTGTCTCGGTCAAAATACCCTATTCCATCTTCTATACGCAATGGAACAAACATTGTAGTTATATCAGGATTATTTAAATGTTTCTCTGTATCCGCAGCCAGAAGGGAATTCATTAATTTCTGCCTGTCCTCATACATTAAATACCGGAGCTGTCCATATGTAAAAGACGGAACATAAAATTGATCTTCGTATAGGTTCAAAAGGCCTTCGGCAGCATCTTTGAAAATCTCTTCCTGATATGAATTCAACGAATACATGTGTCGTACAAATCCCAGCTTCCACGCACCGTTTTTATCAACTGTATAGCCGTCCGGCGTAACTGTATCACTCAGCATACGTCCTGTATCATCAAAATAATAGCACTCGGCAATTCCATCGTCATTACCATCAATCCACATCCATGTGGATATGGGAAATGTTCCGTCTCCATTATCATACCACCATGCGGATACATCCCCGTCAATTCCTTGTTTCCAAGTTCCTGCATATGCTTCCCATATTAAGGTGCCCGAAAAAAGCATCGAAAGTGTAATCATAGCGATCCATTTTTTTACTGTCATCCTTTATTTTCCTTTCTCCATATAGCGGTAACTCAAAATTATATATACGAATTATAACATATCTACAAAATAAAAAGAACTGCCTTCCAACCAGAAAACAGCTAGAAAACAGTCCCTCTCAACCAATTTATCATTTTACAAGTCATTCCACAAATAATAAGCTACTCAACTAATCCCTTTGCGCATAACACCCCATAGTCAAACATTTTCATGCACAAATATTCTGTAATTAATTCATAGCTATTTATGATAACCTCTATATCCTTATCTTCTTCTCCGTCCGCCCCCAACCTTTGGCATAGGCGCTGTTAAGCACTCATTATCTCTGTATATGCCTGTTCACACACTTTTCCCTCTGAGAATTCATTGAGAATTCATCCTCCACATACTTACACTCTTCAGGCGGATTATCTTTAAAGTCTAACTTCCCATTCATCAAATCATAAATTAGTTTTTTGCACTCCTCCATAGTTCCCCCATTTATATTTTAAATAATATCACTATAAGCATAATTTTATCCCGTTTCTCCCATAATTATATTACGCCGTCATTATGCCGTCAATCAATATTTAGCCGTCATTTTGACTTTATAATGAGGTCATATGACTTATATGGAGGTAACACGCATGACTAACGAAATAGCAAAATTCACCTTACGCACTGATTCCGAATTAATGAAAAAATTACGGATTGTAGCTGATTATAATGGTCGTTCTGCCAATCGTGAGTTGGAAGTGCTTATAAAAAACCATGTTGCTGAATTTGAGAAGAAGCATGGAACAATAGACCTAAATTAATGCCCCAGACATAAAAGAAGGAACCTAATTCCCATGTTGGGAACCTGTTCCTTCTATATGTGTCCGTATTAATATGTGGCTCTTTCAAAAACACAAGGTTGACTCCCTTGGTAAATAATTCCTCATATAGAGAAAAACCTTCCTCTGCATTCCTGGACATCCTGGAAAATGAATCAAATATAATCGTATCTCCTGTTTGAATTTTGAGAGTATCTTATCCAGCCCTTTTCTACCCCCAGATTTTGTTCCTGTAAAAATCTCTTTCACAATGATGGCAAAGGGATAAGCAGCCAGTATACTCCTAACCTGTCTTTCTACATTCTGTTTCCCTGTTGATATTCTACCATACCCATATTCTTTGTTCATGTAATCATCCCTTTTAGTATTACTTTTCACGGTCATTATTACTGTTACTATAATTATTATACCATACCAGAAGGGCATTTCCTTTAATTTGTCAACAGGTCCATAATATCTGTTTCTCTCTCAGCTGTTTAACACTTGAACAAACGCTCCATCCGAAATTGTATAGATATTATAGATAACACTATCCCATGTTGACCAAAGCTCCGGATTGGTTTCGATCACTTCAGGAATGAGTTCACCAACACCGTTCTCATCTATATCTTGTTTGCAATACAATCTTTTACAGAGCCTATGAAATCCTCATCATCTGCACACCACCACGAAACAATATACTCCCCCCACAGCATTCTGCCCAACCCCGGAATGTATTGTCCGTGAGCAAATGTAAAACATGATTATCCCCCAAAAAAGTACACAAAATAAGCTTTCAACTTCAACAAAGTTTGTGCACACTTTTTCGACAACAGGTGATACTATAATAGACGTAACCCCCCCAATACATTATATAGTTTTTGCTACACCCCATAAAAAACGAAATACCTTCTCCTAAAATGGCCAGTTCCCCGACTGGCCATTTTACTTTGTATTTTACATTGTCCACCGGGCATACTCTAATAAGGCGTTTCATCATCCAGCAGCTGAATCCGGAGCACATCACTGACCTGAGCCGGAGATATCTCCAAAACTTCTCCGATATAAGTGACTGATACGGTATTCCCTACCCTCAAATCCTTCACCGTTATGGGAACGCCTCTCCATATAAGCTCTGTTTTATCTCCCACTGCCAGTTCAAAGGTCCCGCGTCCATTGATATCATTTATCTCCAATCCCTGAACCAGAAGGCGGTTTTCCCTTATCTCCTCGATGACGGCATAAAATGTGGTTCCAACCAGTGGTTGGACACTCCTTCTTCCCCCATAGTAGCCGCCGGCCGCGGCTAACAGAACAGCCAGTATAATGCTTACAGTATGTACAATCCGTTTCATATTCCACTCCCTTTGCTTCATTCTTATTCATAGAATAACATTACAGGAAGATTTTTTTAATAAATAAACTATTAATTATTCTTACGTATTGGCAAATACTAAAGACTTTATAAGACGTTAATGCTAAACTGGTAAATAACATTTATCCGATTCAAATATGATTTATTATAAAGGAGACTTCCATGAACACATCAGCAAAAAGCGAACATACCGGAAACTCCGGCTTTAAAAAGGAGGTTCTGGAGTGGGTCAAAATTCTGTTGGCCGCTGCTGCCATTGCCTTTGTCCTCAATACCTTTGTCATCGCCAACAGCTACATTCCTTCCGGTTCCATGGAGAATACCATTATGACAGGTGACCGGATCATCGGCTCCAGGCTTTCATACGCCTTCGGAGCACAGCCTCAGAGGGGGGATATCGTACTCTTTGACCACAAAGCGGAGCCGGGCAAGGACAAGACCCGGCTGGTAAAGCGAATCATAGGACTTCCAGGGGAAACCGTGGATATCCGTGATAACCAAATATACATCAATCAGTCGGACACTCCCCTGGATGAGCCATATCTTCCGGAACCCATGGACTCAGAGAACTATCATTTCCAGGTTCCGGAAGGCTGCTATCTCATGCTGGGTGACAACAGGAATCATTCCAGGGATGCCCGGGACTGGTCAGACCCCTTTGTTCCGGAGGAAGCCATAACTGCCAAGGCATTATTCCGCTATTTTCCAGGAATACACTGGATTTCCTAACCCTTATTACTGATACAGACAATGAAAAATACGTTACTGATAAATATTATTAACCTTCCAGGCTCCTCCAAACTGATACATGGACAGGCCGGAATCCCCTCCCAGCTGCGCTCCGGCATTTCCAACTGCCTGCAGCCAGGATGCGTCCGTGGCAGTAACCGAATTACAGAGACGGTCCGTAAACAGCCTGCCGCCGCATTTGGAAATGAAGCTGGCGGCATCACTATATTCCGCTGATGTCCCATCCTCGTAAATTACATTCACCGGATAACTGCAAATCCTGGAAAGAGTTTCAATATCTCTGTACGAAAAGCATTTTTGGACTGTAGTGGCTGCTTCTTCCAGGTTTCCAATTTTGAGGGCCCCTGAATCACTGCCAGCCTGGCTGTTGTAATCACTATATATGTTGTTGATCTTCCATTTTCCTCCAAATTTAAACAGGCTCAGACCTGCATCGCCGCCCATCTGTACTCCTGCATTCCCCACTTCCTTTAACTTTGAAACATCTGTGGATGCGATGGCAGACTTCATTCCCTCTGTGAAAACGGGACCGGTCCCCAGCGCCAGCAGCTCTGACTTGCTTTTAAGTTCAGTCAATTCGCCGGATGCATATGATATGATAAGAGGAAAGCTGCATAAATCCGCCAATGCATTCAGGTCTTGTTTCTTAAATGCGGATTTTATCCTGGAAGCCGCGTCCTTGATTTTTTTCTGTCCCTCCCGTCTCTGCTTTGCGGAATAAGCAGCCGCGGGTTTTTTGGATGCAGCATACACAGGCATTGCGGGAACTGCGTTTGCAAGAGCCAGTGTACAGATGGTAATGACAGCTAAATGTTTTTTCATGGTAAATCTCCTTTTCGTCTTAATTATTTTAAGTTCCATACGGGTTCATACAATTAGACGGGAGAGCTTTCATAAAAGTTGCACATAGTAAAAATAAGTTTCAGATAAACAGGTGAGGTGTATTCATGGAAAGAGAAAAGGGCATTGCATACTGCGGGCTTGCCTGCTGTGTGTGCAGCGAAAATGTTCTTTGTCCTGGCTGCCGCAGCGGCGGCTGCCCGGGCAGAGAAACCTGCAAACCGTTTAACTGCTGCATAAAAAACAGATGGGAGGGATGCTGGGAATGTCCTCAGTTCCCCTGCGGTGCTGCCATCTTGCAAAAAACCAGGATTCAGGTATTTGCAGATTTTGCTAAGGAATATGGCATGGACTCCCTGATAGACGCACTGGAGAAAAACCAATGCCGTGGTGTTGTATATCATTATCCCAATTTGCTGATGGGGGATTATGATAGTTTGAGCAGCCAACAGGAAATTCTGCATCTCCTGCTGAATGGACCGCAATACCGTATAAAAGGCGGCATTTTTATGCAATCATTCATACCGTGGCTTGACCGTATAATGGCCGGCCCCCTGCCGGAGGAAATCATTGCCGTCAACTTTAATCTCTATGATGATGGAGACAGCTGCTGGTCCATGGAGTTCACCGGAACCCGCAGCTTCGACGCGTATGACCCGGACTGGGCCTGTGACGAAGTATTTACTTCCCGTGACAGCATTCTCCACTGGGTACAAAATACCGGCTGGCAGCAGGTGCTGGAGGATACGGTACATACAATACGTGCTTATCTGGCAAATGGAACATACTCCGGCAGGTTAAAGGCGTATCAGGGAATCGGTGCAGGGTTTGTTGATGGGGATATCGTCATTCTGTATGAAACTCCCAAAGAATAGCAAAGAACAGGCTGGCAATACGCGTATATAAAACAAACAGCATTTCGTGCCGTATCGGCCAAAATGCTGTTTGTCTATGTTTGTCTATGTTTGTCTATGCCCGGCTATGTCTGTTTACGCCCGGTTATGTCTGTTTACTCCCGGTTATGTTCGTTTATTCCCGGTTATGTCCGTTCGTATTATGCTGCGCCAGACAGCTCTGCACACCTTTTGGATAGAAGTTCCGGCAGGTTCCCGGCAGAGTCAGATTAAGGTTCTGCCTTCCACAAACCATGCAGGTTGCAATATGCGTATACAGCCTCTGCCTCATCTCCTTCACAGAGCATAAACTCTGCCTGAGGCTTCTGTCCCGGCTGCAGCTCTTTTCTCTGATTTCCCTGTCTGGTAGCCAGAGCAATCCACTGGATATAGTGTTCCGGTATCATGGGGTGCTCGGCTGAGCCTACTGTGACAGTGACCTTAGACCCATCTATCTGAATGACAGGCACATGCTTTTCAACTGCTGCATCTGTGGTGTTTGGAACCAGTTCCTGCATCTTTTCCCCACAACAGACAACCGGGACACCGCTGCTCTTCACATAGGCAATTATATTGCCGCAGTGATTACAAATATAAAATTTCATGTTGTACCTCCTTTTTTTATGTATGGTCTGAATCCAGTCTATCACAATTCTGTCTTATTGCAAGACAATGGAGGAAAATTAACAATAGCATAACAGCTATAACGGCCGTAATCAGGCCCTAATCAGCATGATGCTCAGCCCGGCCTGTCTATTCACAAACTTCTCACATTCTGTTCATAAATCCGTTACAGAATCATAAAATTCTCCTCACATTTTATGGATATACTAATTTATGTAAAGAGCTAATGCTAATTAAACTTTTTTTCATAATACTCGGCCGGAGGGATGAAATCCTTCCGGCCTCCTCCTTTTTATTCAACTTTCTGGATTCTTTTTACTATCCCGGCATATGATAATTAAAAAAGGATATTTTTTTATGAAATATGAAAATCTGACTCCCGTAGTTGGGGTCATTACCAACATTTCCACACAGGAAGGGGATTGCTGTACCCAGGTTATAACCCTCAGTGTTGAGGGACAGCCCGTCAACATGATTCTATCCGATGACACCTTTGTGGTGGACACCATGCGCCTGATGCCAGGTATGCGTGTGGCTGCGTTTTATGACAACACCCTGCCGGTCCCCCTCATCTACCCGCCTCAATACCAGGCTGATTTAATCGCCGTAGTCAGGCCGGAGGAGGATGTAAACCTTTCCTGGTTTGATGAAACCCTCACTGCCTCTGATCAATCGCTGAAGCTGAACCTGTATCAGTCCACAGTTTTGTCAACCTTAAACGGCCAGCCATATTTCTGTTTCCCGGCAAATCATTTCCTGCTGGTATATTATGCGGCTGCCACAAAGAGCATACCGCCACAGACAGCTCCTAACCGGGTCATAGTGCTGTGTTCATAGACCTGTAAGGAATTATTTTTTTTCATTTTCACAAGACCGTTGTAAGAATGCATAAAATAGTTTTTTTCATTCTGCAAACTTTGTGCACACTTTTTGGATAGCGTATGCTATTATAATTAACGTAAACCCCCCCAATACATTATATAGTTTTTGTTACACCCCATAAGAAACGAAATACCTTCTCCTAAAATGACCAGTTCCCCGACTGGTCATTTTACTTTGCTGTTTTATTGGTTCCATATTTTTGCAAATATCGGGAAAATATTTTTTCTATTTTTTTATTAAAAGTACTGGACAAACTGAATTTTATATGATATTATATATAAGCTGTCGCTGAGATGCACAGATAAGGCCTGATGGTCAAGCGGCTAAGACGACGCCCTCTCACGGCGTAAACCCGGGTTCGATTCCCGGTCAGGTCATGAAAACAAGCAGACAAAACTGCTTGTTTTTTATTTTTTCGGACTCCAAACTATTGTAAAATTAAGTAAATACATTTTCAAATTACATTTTTTTCAAAAAATACTGGACAAACAAAAAACTTTATGGTATTATAAACAAGCTGTCGCTGAGATATACAGACAAGGCCTGATGGTCAAGCGGCTAAGACGACGCCCTCTCACGGCGTAAACCCGGGTTCGATTCCCGGTCAGGTCATGAAAAAAGCAAGCAGATGAAACTGCTTGCTTTTTTGTTGTTCTATTCTTCACCGTTTCTTGCGCATTATTTTATTTCCATGCGCGTCCTTGTTTCTGCATCAATCAGGCTGCGCAGGGCTTCCAGCCGTTCATCCTGCTCAAAGTATTCCTTTCCGTATTCCAGATTAAATCCATAGTCAAACCCGGCAGGATTTCTTCCCTGGCTGTGCTGGATAATGGTTTCCGCCTTATCCAGGGCTTTTACAAATCTGGCTTCCGGGGTAATGCCCTGACTGTATTCCTCCCACAGCCCGGACACCTCCCCTTCCTCTCCTTTTGGCAAAAAACCGCATATCCGCTGTACATCTTCCCTTTCCTGGTTCAGTTTATCACCGGCATCCGGCCGCAATGCTGCCGATATGTCTCCGCTGTACCGTTCCCCCAGGTCGTGAACAAGGCACATCATCAGTACTTTCTCCCTGTCCAGTTCCGGAAATTCCCTGCACATCACCCCGGCAAACAGAGCCAGGCGCCAGGAGTGCTCCGCAGTGCTCTCCTGCCGTCCCTCAGCAGTCCAGGCAGTGCGCAGAGTGGACTTAAGGCCCTCAGCCTCCTTTATGAAATCTGTGTATGCTTCCACTTCACTCCCCTTGTTACTGCCAATCCTCATAATATCCTCTCGTTCCTATCCCTAATACAGATTTTTTACCTTAAATTCCTTTTCCAGTTCCCTTCTCTGGTCCTTCTTGGCAATGTCTGCCCGCTTGTCGTAGAGCTTCTTACCACGGGCCAGACCCACCTCTACCTTCACCAGACTGCCTTTAAAATAAACCTGGAGAGGCACCAGGGTATAGCCCTTCTCCGCAATCTTGCCGTTCAGCTTCATGATTTCGTATTTATGCAGCAAAAGCCTTCTGACACGCAGAGGATCTTTATTGAATATATTTCCCTTCTCATAGGGGCTGATGTGCATACCGCACACATACACCTCACCTCTGTCAATCTTCACAAAGGCTTCCTTAACGCTGCATTTTCCCATGCGAATGGATTTTACCTCCGTGCCAAAGAGCTCGATGCCCGCCTCGTATTTCTCATCAATAAAATAATCATGGTATGCCTTCTTATTGTTCGCAACCAGTTTAATACTTTCCTTCCCCATGGTGTTTCCCTTTCTTTCCAGTCATAATTGCATGTATGACTTACAGCCTTACACGGAAGCTCCCTTACCCGCGCTCCTGTCCCAGTCTCTGGGCAGGATAAAATCCACTGTCCTAAGCAGACGGTCCGTGGACGCCACCTGGACCCGTATGGGCTGGCCCAGCTTAAATGTTTTCCTGGTCATCTCTCCCACCAGTTCGTAATGCTGTTCATCAAATATATAATAATCATCCCTCAGCTCGCTTATGCGGACCAGTCCTTCCACCGTGTTGGGAAGCTCCACATACAGCCCCCAGTTGGTGACGCCTGATATTACGCCGTCAAACTCCTGCCCGATAAATCTGGACATATACTCGCACTTTTTAAGCTTGTCCGTCTCACGCTCCGCTTCCTCTGCACGGCGCTCCAGAGCCGATGTCTGCATGGCGACCCCAGGCAGTATGGCTTCGTAATGGCCGGCCCTCTTGTCTCCCAGTCCGCCCTTCAGGCTTTCCTTTATGATACGGTGAATCTGGAGGTCCGGATATCTTCGGATGGGCGAAGTAAAATGTGTGTAATACCTGGCAGCCAGGCCAAAATGGCCGGAGCACAGGGTGGTGTACTTTGCCTGCTTCATGGAGCGCAGGGTCAGCCTGGAAAGAAGCACCTCCTCAGGCGTTCCCTCTATCTTATCCAAAAGCTTTTGTAATTCCTTGGGATGAATCTCCCCCTGCTGAAGCCGGATGAAATATCCAAAATTATGGATAAAGGTTCCCAGCTGCTTCATCTTCTCCGGATCCGGATTGTCATGGGTTCTGTAGAGGAAGGGCAGGGATTGCCAGAAGTAATCCTCCGCCACAGTCTCATTGGCTGCCAGCATGAAATCCTCTATGATTTTTGTGGCAGCATTGCGCTCATATGGTTTGATCTCCAGGGGCTTTCCCTGGGCATCCAGGATAATCTTGCTCTCCGGAAAGTCAAAGTCAATGGCTCCCCGTTTCTTCCGCTTTTCCCTGAGTATGTCAGATACCTCTTTCATCAGCATAAACATGGGCACAAACCCCTCATACTCAGCCATGACAGTTTCGTCCCCGTCCGTGACAATGGCATTCACCGCCGTGTATGTCATTCGACGGTCCACATGAATCACTGTCTCCGCGATTTTGTGGTCCAGCACGTTTCCCTGGTCATCCAGTTCCATGATGCAGCTTAAGGCCAGGCGGTCTGTGCCAGCGTTAAGGGAACAGATTCCATTGGACAGCTTATGGGGCAGCATGGGAATCACCCTGTCCACCAGATAAACGCTGGTGCCCCGCTTTAATGCCTCCTTGTCCAACGGACGGCCTTCTTTTACATAATGGCTCACATCCGCAATGTGAACTCCCAGGATATAACCTCCCTGTCCGTTCCTGCACAGGGTTACTGCATCGTCCAGGTCCTTGGCGTCCTCGCCGTCAATGGTGACCGTACGCAGTCCCCGTAAATCCAGGCGGCCGGCCAAATCACCGGTCCAGTCTGCCGGCGATGTCAAATCACCAATGCCGTAAGGTCCGTCCCAGGTTTCCTCATCCCTTGTCATACCAGGCACAGCCACTTCATCCGGACACCCTTCCACCTCGTCCATGACCTCCGGCGGAAACTCCTCCGGCAGTCCATAGGCCCTTACAATGGACAGTATGTCTGTTCCCGGATCATTGACATGGCCCAGAATCTCCGTCACTACACCCTCCGGCTTATGGTTCGCGTCTCCAAACTCCTTAATCCGCGCCACCACCTTATGCCCGGTGACAGCACCCATATCGCAGCCCTGGGGAATGAAAATATCCTTGGAAATCTTCTGGTTATCCGGAATCACAAACCCGAAGCCCTTGCTTTTCTGGTAATACCCAACCACCTCTTTGTTGGCATGTTCCAGCACTTTAAGCACCGAGCCTTCAGCCCTCCGGCCGCCTCCCCGGTCCTGGGATTCCACCACAATCTGGACCCTGTCCCCGTGAAGGGCCGCTCCTGTCCTGTCCTCAGGGATAAACACATCCTGCTCCATGCCTTCCACGGTCACAAAACCAAACCCCTTGGGATGTCCGCAAAATATACCGTTGACAGAAAAAACTTCCGGTTTCCCATATTTTCCCTTCTTGGAAATTCCGATTCTGCCCTCAGATACCAGATAGTCCAATACCTGTGTCAGTTCATCTCTCTGTGATTTGGGAATGCCTAAAAGCATGGCCAGTTCCTTTGCCTTCATGGGCACGTAGGACTTGTCGTTCATCACCTCTTCCAGCATCTTTGCCTTCTGTTCCAATATTTCTTTTTCCATATAACCTCTTTCTTATAAATGTCCTGCCTGTACGAAAACAGGTCAAAACCCGCCTGAATGAAATAAAACACCCTTATATGAATACAAGGGTGTTTTCGTCACTTATCCTTCTGTTATCTTAATTACCCCATGACCTTAAGCAGCACGTTCAGGGCAATGGTAATGAGCATGAATGCAATGGCTCCATACCTGGTAAAGTGCTCCAGCGCACCTTCCATGGAACGGCCTCTGTTCTTACTCCAGTAACTGTCTGTGGAGATTCCGCCAATTGCGCTCCCCAGTCCGTTGGACTTACCTTCCTGCATCAGGATAACCACTGATATTGCAACACCAAGAATTACATATATGATTGACAAAATAACATGTATTACTGACATCCGCCTGCACCTCTCCATTTTCTTATAGTCAAACAAAAATATTTTACCATACTTTGTCCTAAAACACAACCTGTTTTCCTATATTTTTATAGGTAAGACATTGCAGGAGCTTCATTCAGGCATCGCATTTAAACCGCCTGGGAACAAATCATGGAAAGGCTGCCCTCAAAGATAACATCCCCGAATCCGGCAGGCACAATAAAATGCTGTCCCTTTGATACCGGGATGCCGTTTACACTTCCCTCTCCGTCCAGAATACTCACATTGGCAAAGCTGTCCCCATAGTTCTCCGTCCAGCAGCCTGTCATGTCTATCTTGTCCACAGTATAGTAAGCGCAGGTCACAAGATGTTCTTTTCTACCGCTGTCCGTCTCCTTCACAACTGCCGGCATTGCATTTTGGTCCTCCTTAAAAGGCGCTTCTATCACATCAATGCTCTCCTTTATATGGAGCTGCCTGGGCTTCCCGCCGGACAGCCTGTCGTAGTCATAAACGCGGTATGTAATATCACTGCTCTGCTGGGTCTCCAACACCAGGGTGCCGCCCTTTATGGCATGGACGCATCCGGGATTAATCTGAAAAAAGTCTCCCTTACTGACAGGAATTTCCCGTATGAATTCCTTCCAGCGTTTTTCCTCTATCATCTGCTTTACTTCATCCTTATTACCTGCATGGTGCCCAATCACAATGGTGGCATCCGGATCGCAGTCCAGGATATACCAGCATTCTGTCTTGCCCAGAGATCCGTTTTCATGCTCCCCGGCGTAGGCATTATCCGGATGAACCTGTATGCTTAAGTCGTTCCTGGCATCAATAATCTTTACCAGCAATGGAAATTCCTTATGACAGCCTGCCGCAGCCCCAAACCACTCAGGGTGGCTCTCCCACAGGGAGCTTAAGCTCTGTCCTTTCCATGTTCCGCCTGCAATACGGCAATCCCCGTTCTTATGCGCGCTGATAGCCCAGCACTCGCCTGTGCGGCTGCTTGGGATATCGTAACCAAACACATCTTTAAGACGTGTTCCTCCCCAGATGGCCTCCTTAAAAACAGGTTCCATAAATAGTAATTCTCTCATGTCTCTCTCCTTATTTTTCCCCTTTTTGATGCAATCAATGCATCTTCTTACATCATACCCTGCTTTTTCCGGTTGTCAAGATTTAAATGGGACGGGGAAAGGATTTTCCGGACGAATCACCGCCCGGAAGCATCCCCTTTCCCATCTACCGCACTACATCTTCTGCACTGCATCTCCTGCACTGCATCTCCTGCACTGCATCTCCTGCACTGCATCTCCTGCGCTGCATCTCCTGTCATTGCAGGCCCCTGTGAAGTGCGCAGACAGCACAAATGCGTTTTCCAATCACCTTTTAACCTTCCAGATTTTCCTCAATACGCAGCAGCTGATTGTATTTGGCCACGCGGTCAGAACGGCAGGGAGCGCCGGTCTTAATTTGTCCTGCATTGACAGCCACTGCAATATCTGCAATGATGGAATCCTCCGTCTCACCGGAACGGTGGGATATAATGGTGCCGAATCCGGCCCTCTTAGCCATTTCGATAGCCTCAAAGCTTTCAGACAGCGTACCTATCTGATTCACCTTCACCAGAATGGCGTTTCCTGCTCCCAGCTCAATGCCCTTTGACAGCCGTTTCGTATTGGTGACGAACAAATCATCTCCTACCAGCTGAATACGTCCTCCCAGTTCCTTGGTCAGCATTTTCCAGCCCTCCCAGTCCTCCTCCTGGAGTCCGTCCTCTATGGAACAGATGGGGAACGCATCTACAAGACGGCGGTAGTAATCCACCATCTCCTGTGCGCTGCGCCGGATTTCCTTTCCCGCCATGCGGCTTTCTCCCGGGAACAGGTACATGCCGCTGGCTTCATCATAGAGTTCACTGGACGCCGCATCAATGGCAATCTTCATATCGGTTCCCGGCTTCAGTCCGCTCTTTTCCATGGCTTTCACCAGAAATTCAAGCACAGCCTCAGAGTCCTTAAGGTCCGGCGCAAATCCGCCCTCATCCCCTACTCCTGTGCTGTAGCCTTCTTCTTTAAGAAGCTTCTTTAAGGTGTGATAGACCTCCGCACACATCCTCAGACGCTCCGCAAAACAGCAGGCCCCGAACGGCATAATCATGAATTCCTGCAAATCAACTGTATTGTCTGCGTGCTTTCCTCCGTTTAGAATGTTCATCATGGGAACAGGCAGGACGGATGCATGGATTCCTCCCAGATACCTGTAAAGAGGCATCCGTAGCCCATTTGCAGCAGCCCTGGCCACGGCCATGGACACGCCCAGAATGGCATTGGCCCCCAGCTTTCCCTTATTCTCTGTTCCGTCCGCCTCCAGAAGCAGACGGTCGATGTGTCTCTGGTCCAATGCGCTTTCAAAGAGAACTGCTTCGCTGAGCACAGTATTCACATGCTCTACAGCTCCCCGGACTCCCAGTCCGTTGAACCGATTCCCGCCGTCCCGAAGTTCTACGGCCTCGAATTTTCCGGTGGATGCACCGGAGGGAACGGCCGCCCTGCCGGTGGCGCCTCCTGTCAGGCACACTTCCACCTCCACCGTAGGATTCCCCCTGGAATCCAGTATCTCTCTGCCGGTTACCGCCTCTATCTCCAGTTCGTTTACCATAAAAAAATGACCTCCTCATATCAATCTTATCATTGATATAAGGATAGCCATTTTTTAACATTATATGTATGGAATCAGTCATTTTAGCAGGCTCATCCATCCTTAATTTATCCTGGCCCCATCCGCGCCCACTGTAAATCCATCCGGTGTGACCGCAGATACCAGCATGGCCCCTGACGGGTCGCAGTAATACAGCTTATCTTCCCAGGATATCCAGCCGGTCTTCATATATCCCTCCTGGTCAAAGAAATACCACTTGTAATTGATATACTGCCAGCCGTTTGACGTGTAAGTTCCGTCTCCCTTCTGGTACCACCAGCCCCGGTCATCCCTGAGCCACTGGCCGTTCACCCTGGTCAGGTCTTCCTCTGTAATCTCAATATAGGGAGATTCCTGCCATTCACCGGCATTGTTCCTGGAATCCATGGCCCTGACTTTAAAATAGTAGGTGCCTGCCTTTGGGAACTTGCCGGAAAAATCATAGCTGTTTTCCTTTACCGTATAGGTGGCTCCGATGCCGTCCTCATAAGAATTGCCTCCCCTTCGGCACAGGCGGACCTTATAATTCTTAGCCAGGCTCATATCATCCCAGTGGGCCACCCCGTTATCTTCATCCCACATCAGACCGCTTACATCCAGATCCTCATCATCCTCGTCCAGCTTATCCAGCCTTACCACCAGGACCATCTCTTCCTTATCATTCTTAGTGGAACTGGATACATACTTGACCGTATCGCCGGAAAATGAAAACGCGCTCTTTCCCGATTTCTTAAAGTAATAATCACTGTCAGCGGAAAGCCATATCTCCACTTTCGGCTTGTCACCGCCTACCCAGCTGTCGCCCTCATTGACAATATCCACGCTCTCAATGGAACACTCCCCATCCTCCAGGCTCACGTCCACGTTTCCGCCTATTTCTCCTGCCTGGATATCCGATGTGAAATTAAGTTTAATTTTCCCCACTGGTGTCCTTTCCTCTTTTGCAAAGGCTGTAAAGGACAGGGTGCAGGCCATAAACAGAGCTGCACCTGCCAGCACGGCATATGCTCCTCTTTTCCTCATTTGAACCTCCTCCTTCCCGCTTGCGTCTGTTTTCCTATTATAGCACATATCATCGGCTTCTGTCATCCTCCGGCACACCAAACTTGTTCCATTTTCATATAGTATAGTATGCCGGGGCGTTAATGGACATCCGGCCTATAATGAAACAGATATACAGGGGGATTGCTTTTGATAACCATTAGTCTTTGTATGATTGTAAAAAATGAGGAGGCTGTTCTGGAACGGCTCCTAAGGACCATGTCCACTGTGGCGGATCAGATTGTTATTATGGATACCGGATCCACGGACCGGACAAAAGAAATCGCAGCCCGCTATACGGATGAGGTCTACGATTTCCCGTGGACGGATGATTTCGCCGCTGCCAGGAACGCCGTCTGCCAGAAGGCGGTGTCGGACTACTGGATGTGGATGGACGCGGACGATGTAATGGAGCCTGAACAGGCTGCCCGCTTAAAGAAATTGAAGGAAACCCTGGACCCCTCTGTGGATGTGGTGATGATGAAATATCTCACTGGTTTTGACGAAAACGGGAGAACCTCCTTTTCCTATTACAGGGAGCGTATCTTAAAAAACCACAAGGGTTTCCGGTGGCAGGGCCGGGTGCATGAAGCTGTCCCCCCTGCCGGCAATATCCTATACACCGATATTGAGATTCAGCACCGGAAGGAGGGCGCCGGGGATAAGGACCGCAACCTTCGGATATACGAAACCATGCTGAGCCAGGGAGAACCTCTGGAACCCAGACACCAGTTCTACTACGCCAGGGAGCTGTATTACCACGAACGCTATGAAGATGCGGTACGGGTGTTCAGGGCATTCCTGCAGGAACCGGATGGGTGGGTGGAAAACAAGATAGACGCCTGTCTCCATCTGGCTCTGTGCGAGGAGCATCTGGGACATACAGAAAAGGCCGTGGAGGCACTTTTAAAAAGCTTCTTATATGACAGTCCCCGCGGTGAAGCCTGCTGTGAACTGGGGCGGATGAAAATGAAGGAAGAAAAATACAGGGAGGCTGCTTATTGGTATACCCAGGCATTATCCTCCCGGCCTGCGGAACAGACAGGCGCTTTTGTCCGAAAGGACTGTTACGGCTTCCTGCCTTCTATTCAGCTGTGTGTATGCTATGACCGTCTGGGCGACCACCGAAGAGCATGGCACTATCACTTGAAGTCACAAAAGCTGAAACCTGAACACCCATCTGTCAGGCAGAACCAGACCTACTTTGAACACAAACTGAAACGTCCGGCGGAAGGGCAGCCTTCCGCACTATAAAATAAGGAGAGGTAATTATGTATTTTAATTTTTCCAACGGAATGAATCGAAATGATAATATAGAACAACGCAGACCATGCGGATACCCCGGAAACAACGGTTTTCCAGGTAATGGCGGCTGCCCCGGCGACTATGGTTTCCCAGGTTCCGGAAGATACCCGGAAGATGATTGCCAGGACAGCGACAGCTGTGGCGGCGACAGCACAGCCCAGACAGATAACAGATGCCCAGGTAACGGCGGGTTTCCAGGCGGCGGGTTTCCGGGCTGCTGCCCAGGCCCCAGAGGACCACAGGGGCCTGCCGGACCAACAGGCGCTCAGGGACCAATGGGACCCAGAGGATGCCCCGGAGCACAGGGCCCTACCGGACCAACTGGTGCCATGGGGCCTCAGGGCTATGTAGGCCCCACCGGGCCGACAGGGCCTCAGGGACCCAGAGGATTCACCGGTGAGACAGGGCCTCAGGGACCCCAGGGACCAATGGGACTTCCCGGACCACAGGGCATAGCCGGCAGCACAGGCGCTACCGGAAGCCAGGGACCACAGGGGCCTCAGGGAGTTACCGGACCTGCCGGACCTCAAGGCATCCAGGGACCCCAGGGAGCTACCGGACCTGCCGGACCTCAAGGCCCCCAGGGACCTCAGGGGCCGCAGGGACCTCAGGGCAGCACCGGAGCCGCAGGGCCTCAGGGACTGACCGGAGCTACCGGACCCATCGGACCGACCGGAGCTACCGGACCTCAGGGAATCCAGGGCATCCAGGGGCCACAGGGACCTCAGGGAGCTACCGGCGTTACCGGACCTCAGGGTATCGCAGGAGCAACCGGGCCGACTGGCACGACCGGGCTGACTGGCGCAACCGGGCCGACTGGTGCAACCGGGCCGACTGGTGTGACCGGACCAACTGGCGCGACCGGGACTGCCGGTATCACAGGGGCCACGGGCGCGACCGGCTTAGCCGGGACCACCGGACCAACTGGTGCGACCGGGCCTACAGGCGCAGCTGGTGGGATTGCAGCATACGGCGGAATGTATAGAACAACCACAACGCCAATTTCTATCGGTATTGCATCTACACAACAAGTAGCTTTTAATAATACCATGCCATTATTAAATACAACCGTAGCTGCCAATGCGATTACCGTAGCTAATACCGGTATATATGAGATTAACTGGAAGTTAGTATCAACAGCATCAGTGGCAGTGGCATTAACTTTAGCTATACGCCGTAATAGTGTTCCTATTGCATCAACCACCAGTACAAGAACCTTATCACTTGGTGTTGAAAGTTTATTTGAAGGCAGCGTTATTTTCAATTTAACTGCTGGAGATGTAATAGATATGGCTTTGTCTTCTGCACTGGCCGTAACATTAACTTTATCAACAGGAACAAATGCAACATTGACAGTAAAGCAGCTTAGCTGATAATTGTTTAAAACACCTTTGTGTTTTAAACAGTGTAAATTGATGTGATTATGCTATATTTTATTTTATCCTCATTTATGGGACATAACAATTTTCCTATTATGTACGGCCTGGCTGCACCAAAAGGACCAATTGGGGCACAAGGACCTGCTGGAACCACAGGGGCTGCCGGCGCTACCGGCCGGTAGTCGCCGCCCCTAGTCCGCACGCCCGGAATACCACAGCTGCCCTGCTCATGTCCTCATGTATTCTTCTTAATAACGCACCCATGGCAGGAAGCATAGAAGCACCCGCCGTTGCAACCGGAAAATTCTCCGTCACCCGGCCGGCATAACGCAAATATATGCTCCGCCAGTTGTTCGTTTCTTCTTATGGTAGATTTGGTCCTGATAAACGCGATATGATGTGTCACGTCAAGTGAATTAGGGCCGAATATACCACAAGTGGGGCATGCTTTGTCCCAAGGAGACACCTACGGCCGACTCCTTAGGTCAGATGGCGGGAATGAATTTTAAGACACGCTTTAAAACAGATTCCGGAGAGCGGATTCCGGTTCAGGACCTATCTATCCATTAAAATAATAAGGAGTGACCATTATGTATTATGACTATCCAGACAATATAAATCCACAACAGGATGGCCTTGAACCATATTCTGCCGAATTCCGCCAAAATGGCTGTAATAATGGCAGGAACAGATGGTGCTGTGACCCATGTACACCATGTGCGCCGCCCCCATGCTGCCCGTTCCCCGGACCGACCGGACCTATGGGTCCAACCGGATTACAGGGTCCAATGGGTCCCAGGGGATGCCCTGGTATGCCCGGTCCCACCGGGCCAACAGGCGCAATGGGACCTCAGGGCTATGTAGGACCGACCGGGCCCACCGGCAGCACCGGACCTCAGGGCATTCCCGGCATGACCGGGGCTACAGGGGCGGCCGGCCCCACTGGTTCTATGGGAGCTGCCGGAGCTCAGGGGCCTGCCGGAGTCACTGGTGCTACGGGAGCTGCCGGAGCTCAGGGGCCTGCCGGAGTCACTGGCGCTACGGGAGCTGCCGGCGCTCAGGGGCCTGCCGGAGTCACTGGTGCTACGGGTGCTGCCGGCGCTCAGGGGCCTGCCGGCGCTACGGGCGCCACCGGAACTCAGGGACCTGCCGGGGCTGCGGGTGTTACCGGAGCCACGGGACCTGCGGGCGCTACAGGGGCTGCCGGGATCCAGGGAGCGACTGGCCCTACAGGAGCCACCGGACCAACGGGAACATCTGAAATCTCAAGCGCAATGTCAGCACTTAATATTTCAGCAAGTACCATTTCAGTAACAACAGATGGGACTAATATTCCTCTGCCAGTTCAACCCTATATGGATGGATTTGCGGTAAATGCTACAAATACAGAGTTTACAGTTGCTCAAACAGGAACCTATTTAATTTCCTATGATATCAAAATGACATCCGGATTACCAATGTCATCAAGAGTAACATTAAATGGCGCACCAATAACGAATTCAATTAATACCTCTTCAACATCTACAAATGAATATAGTGTGACTTTTATGCAGCCTTTAACAGCAGGTGACATTTTGGCATTACAATTATATGGCGTAAATGGTCCGGTCTCATTACAGACCGGCACCGGTGCATCTCTTAATATTGTGAAAATAGCTTAATTTATGTCTAAGCATAATATGCCAAAAAGTGCAGATTAAAAAACTTTACGCAGTAAATCATGCCTCATACAAAATCAATTACAGGGTACGCGCAGGGCCGTCTGTCCGGGCTCCTGAGTATATGCTTTATACCTGTTGCAGTAAATTAATAAGGCTCTTTACAGATAGAGGCATCGTTATATATAGGCTTGTTATGCTTTGTACAACTGATTGGCTGTCAATGGAGGATGCAAAAACAACATTCATCCCCGCCGCATTTAATATCCTTAGACTTTTATCGGATTCGGTCACATCCATCAAAACGGACAAAGCATTGATATCAAGCAAACGTGAAATCTGCCAGACAACCAGATTGAATAACAGGGAAGCCACTGCTGCACCAAATCAGGATTAACCGTATTCAAATGCTATTATTACTGCCGATGGAAGCCTGTTATTAAGAATATGACTTCTCAAAATTTTAACAAAAACTGCTCAACCTTTGCCTTTTGGGCTGCCATAACATCAAAAGATAACGTTGGTGTGAATATTTGTATGGGCTTTCCTATGATTTTAGGTTATATAAATCGCTCATTAACAATTGTTTAATTAAGCAATCAATGGGAGCCGAACTAATTTTGCTGTTTCCTATTAAAAGCGCCTCCACCGGTCCCATGGGACCTGCTGAAACTGCAGGGGCAAAAGATACTGCTGGCCCGGCTGGACCTGCAGCCGCTACCATTAGCATGAACGCTCAGAATACTGCAGCATCCCCTCTGGCTATCATTATAGGCAAAATAGCAATCCCGCTTCCAAACGACCAGTTTCTCAATTGCTTTACAATAAATGCTGCCAATACCATTTTTACGTTTCCCGTAACCGGCACTTACTTTATAACCTATCATATTAAGGCAACAGACGCTCTGCTCATGTTCTGGCATATTCTTTAAATTAACATTCCCATGGCAGATACCATTGATGCCCTGGCTGTTGCTGCAAGCCAATTCTCCAGGCTGGAACTGGAGCTAAACCTAATATCATACGTCTGGCATAATGCCATCACTTCAGGTCTAAAGACATGAGGAATGCAGGAATAAAGCGACAGGCCTTCCTGCCACAATTACCCAGCCGTGCCTTATATTTTCGGACCTGCACCATTCATTATAACAAAAAGGAGAGACTACCATGTATTATAACTATTCAGATAATATAAATCCGCAGCCTTCCAACTATGACCCCTCCTCTGCCGGCTGCCGCCTCAATAACAGCGGCAATGACAGGAACAGATGCTGGTGTGATCCGTGCAATCCATGCCCGCCGCCCGGCTGCTGCCCACAGGCTGGTCCCACTGGCCCCACCGGGCCCATGGGACCTCAGGGACCAATGGGACCCAGAGGGTGCCCCGGCGCACCTGGCCCCGCAGGACCCACCGGTGCCATGGGGCCACAGGGTTATGTAGGCCCCACCGGCCCCACCGGCCCCACTGGCCCCACCGGACCTCAGGGCTTTCCCGGAATAACCGGCGCTACCGGCGCTGCCGGCCCAACTGGTCCTCAGGGCCCGCAAGGCATACCCGGACCTACCGGCCCCCGTGGCGTTACCGGAACTACCGGCGCTGCTGAAACGATAACTATACGCAACACTGTTACAAGCGAACCTGAATCTCCAGCCGCAGTAGTGGATATAACCGGTTCCCCTGACCACATCCTGGACTTCTATCTTCCGCGGGGAGCCACAGGTGCTACAGGAGCTACCGGCGCTACAGGACCTGCCGGTGACACAGGAGCCCGGGGGATTACAGGTACTACCGGTGCTACAGGAGCCACGGGAGCACAAGGTATTGCAGGCATTACCGGACCTACCGGCCCACAGGGACCTGCTGGCGCCACCGGACCCACAGGACCACAGGGGCCTGCCGGTGCTACCGGACCGGCTGGCGCTGCAGGGGCCGCAGGAACCACCGGCGCTACGGGAGCCACGGGCGCTACAGGGGCCACCGGTATTACGGGGGCCACTGGTGTTACCGGGGCTACTGGCGCAACTGGAGAAGCACAAACTATAACCATACGCAATACTACAACAAGTGAACCTGGTGCTGCCGCCAGCGTCACAGATATAACCGGCGGTCCCAACCATGTGCTGGATTTCACCATTCCACGTGGAGTCACCGGGCCTGCCGGCCCCCAGGGCGGAACAGGAGCAACTGGAGCTGCCGGACCTGCCGGGGCTACCGGTGCCACAGGCGCTGCCGGACCTGCCGGGGCCACTGGCGCTACCGGTGCCACCGGCGCTGCCGGACCTGCCGGGCCAACTGGCGCTACCGGCGCTACCGGCGCCACCGGTGCTATCGGCGCCACCGGCGCTACAGGGGCTACCGGTAACACGGGGCCAGAAGGACCTGCCGGACCAACTGGCGCCACAGGGGCCACTGGAGCCGCAGGAGCTACCGGTGATACGGGAGCAGAGGGGCCCGCTGGCGCTACCGGCGCCACCGGCGATATAGGACCCACGGGGGCTACCGGTGATATGGGACCAGAGGGGCCTGCCGGGCCTACCGGAGAAACCGGACCAACTGGCGCCGCAGCCACCATCACCATCGGAAGCGTAACCACAGGCGACCCCGGTACCGAGGCATCTGTAACCAATTCCGGCACCTCAGAAGATGCAGTCTTTGATTTCGTCATTCCCCGCGGTGAGCCCGGAGGCGGCGGGGCTCCGGAAGTCCTGGCAACAGTAGATACAACCCCTCAGCCCACTTCGGCTAACGGGGCACTGATTTTTAATGAAACTCCGCTGGTATCCGGAACTGCCATTACCCATACTGCTGGTTCTCCTGATGTGCAGATTAACCAGCCCGGCATCTATCAGGCCTTCTTTACCGGTACAGTCCTGATTGATGCAGGGACCACCATCCCCTCTACACTCACGGTCCAGCTCACACTGAACGGAGTTCCCATAACCGGAGCAGTGGCTCGCCACACCTTCACTGCTTCCAATGAAGAAGTAACCCTTTCCATGAATGCACCATTCCCGGTAACCGGCGCTGGTACTCTGGAGGTTGTAACCAGCGATGCCGGATACACCTTTGAGGATGCCTCCCTGACCGTTGTCCGTCTGGGAGACAGCACTAATTTCCGCACAGCTGTATAACAATCAGGAAAATGTTCACTGGAAAGTTAAGGCCGCCGGAAAATATCCGGCGGCCTTACACAATCCGCTTATATGGCAGAAGCCCGAAACATTACTGCTTTTCTGCACATTATTTTACAGCAATTGCCTCAATCTCACAGAGCACACCCTTTGGGAGAGTCTTGACTGCCACGCAGCTTCTGGCTGGCTTGGATACGAAATACGTTGCGTACACCTCATTAAATGTACCAAAGTCATTCATATCAGCCAGGAAACAGGTGGTCTTAAACACCTTGTCAAATCCGGTGCCGGCTGCCTCCAGGATTGCTCCCACATTCTTACAGCTCTGCTCAGCCTGGGCAGCGATTCCCTCTGCCACGGTTCCGTCTGCCGGATCCACCGGAATCTGTCCTGACGTATAAATAACCCCGTTTACCTCATATCCCTGGGAATAAGGCCCAATGGCACCTGGCGCCTTGTCAGTACTAAGAATATTCATCTGAAATACCTCCTTCATATTTATAATTTGGACATACGTCCACTTAATGTTATCGCGTTCACATTCAACTGCTCCCTATTATATCAGATATTATCTGCCGATGCAATACAGATGCTTCAATATCCCCATAAAACCCTGTAAAGGCCTGTAAAATACAGCCCTGTCCATATTTTTTCCCTATACCGCGCATCTTCATATTCAGGTCTTCATAATCAGTCGTCCCGCCTATGGACATTACGTGTCCCATTTGTTATAATTGAAATGTTTTAATCGCATTCACATCCAACACACCAACAATAAAACAGAGGTATAGAAATGACAAATCTTAACGATACCGGGGAGTCTATTCCCGCATACCATATTGACCGCACCCTATATGAGGGCCGTCCCGCCGACACATCCGGCCGTGAGGATAAAGAAATCCGCACCTATGATTTGCTGGATTCCCTTCAGGTCCCCTTTGTCCGTGTGGACCACGACGCCCTTCCAACCATTGAAGCCTGCCGCGAGGTAGACCAGCTTCTGGGCACGGAAATCTGCAAGAATCTTTTCCTCCGCAATGCCCAAAAGACCGACTTTTACCTGCTGCTCATGCCAGGCAATAAAAAGTTCAAGACAGCTGTCCTGTCCAAGCAGATTGGAAGCGCCCGCCTGTCCTTTGGGGAGGCAGAATTCATGGAGTCTTTCCTTGACATCAAACCCGGATCCGTGTCTGTCATGGGGCTTATGAATGACAGGGAAAAACGCGTCAGGCTGCTGATTGACAAGGATATACTGGAAAGTGAGTATTTTGCCTGCCATCCCTGCATCAACACCTCCAGCTTAAAGTTCACAACCCGGGATTTAATGGATAAAATTCTCCCGGCCCTTGGACATCCGCACACAATCGTGGATTTACCCTATGCAGAATAATCCATGTAACAGAAGAGCCGGCAGCCACAAAGGACTGCCGGCTCTCCCTGCATTGGGGTGCATTAGCCTAACTATATGCATTGGGGTGCATTAGCCTAACCTCTAGTACTTACAATACTCCTTACGGATTCCTTCCATCTCTTCATGGATGGCCGGAACATCCATAACCATTTCCATCATTCCCACCTGTTCCTCATAAACAGCTGGATCTGTCTCAGCCTTCACTTCATCCTCACAGATATGATATACACTTAGTCCCAACTGGACTCCTGCCAAAGGACCTGCATAAGTTGGATCGCCGGCTGTAACGGTTTCTGCTGCAAGGCCTGCGGCCTCTGCTTCAGCAGCTCCCAGAAGAACTACTACGTTCTCCGGGCCGTGCTCCTCACTTATGTTTAAAACCCTCTTCTGGTTTTCCAGATCCATGGCACCTGCGGACGTTCAGACAAAGCACTCTGTGGAAGAGTAGGCTATCTTTGCGCCTGCTGTCTTGGCACACTCTTCAATGGCTGGTCCGGGTACGCCGTCGCGGTCACCGATGATGATAGCATACTTGTCTTTCAGTATAGCCATACATTGTTCCTCCTTTTCTTTATTGCGCTTAAAAGCGCTGTTTTTATACATCAGCCGCGTCTGCGGTTATGCATCATTTGTATCCGGCCTATTGGCCGTGCCCTGGCATCAGGCATATTTCCTGATCATTTCCTCGCAGCCCTCCGGGGTGGCGTCATCCTTTACCCTGGAATCAATCATTTCCCCATCCTTATATATGGCAATCACAGGCAGTCCCAGCACCTTCTGGGCAATGGCAAGCCGTCTGGCCTTTGTGGTGTTCAGGGAACAGAATTTTACAGTTGTTCCGTACACCTCCTCAAACTTATGGATATGGGGCATAAGGGCTGCACAGGGAACACAGCCGTCCCCGTAAAAGTCTACCAGCACATAGCCCTGGGCCTTTAATACCTCTTCCTCAAAATTTTCCTTGGTCAAATCAATCATTTTTAACCTCCTAAATGTAATCGCGATAACTTATGGTTAAATAGTTTCTTTATATCCATTTCCAAAAACCGGGCTTTTCACCGTGTTTGTCCTTGACAAACCCTGGAAAACAGATAATATATTAAGTTAGTAGCTAATAAAATTTTCATCCAATGATAAGGAGTATCACTGATGAGCGATATTAAACTGACTGAGTTAACAGGTTCCTGCGGCGGCTGAGCGTCCAAGATAGGGCCTGATACCCTCGCGCAGGTTCTGCGCGGTTTACCAACCTTTCACGACGACCGGCTTCTGGTTGGATATGACACCTCCGACGATGCGGCCGTCTATCAGCTTACCCCTGAACTTGCCCTGATACAGACCGTGGACATCTTTCCGCCGGCTGTGGATGATGCCTATGAGTACGGCCAGATTGCCGCTGCCAACTCACTGTCCGACGTATGGGCCATGGGCGGGGAAGCCAGACTATGCATGAACATTCTCATGTTCCCTGAGCACCTGCCCTTTGAAACGGTTCAGGCTATCCTCCGGGGCGGCTATGACAAGGTGGCTGAAGCTGAGGCCATTGTAGTGGGCGGCCATACCATCAAGGATGACATCCCCAAATATGGACTGTGCGTCTCAGGCGTGGTCCATCCGGACCGCATCCTGCGCAATAATTCCATCCAAAAGGGCGATGTTCTGATTCTCACCAAACCTCTGGGCACCGGCGTTCTGACCAATGCGGACAGGGGCGGCCTTTTATCTGACTCAGAACATAAGGCCATGGTTGACTGTATGGCTGCGCTGAATAAGTATGCAGCCGATGCGGTACGAAACCTGGACGGGGTCCATGCCTGCACCGATGTGACCGGCTTCTCACTGCTGGGCCACAGCTATGAGATGTGCGGGGAATCCGGACTTACTGTAATCATAGACAGCAGCCGCGTCCCTCTGCTCCCGGGTGCGGACAGCTATGCGTCCATGGGACTTGTGCCCGCAGTGGCATACCAGAATATGAATCACCTGAAGGACAAGGTAGCGCTGCCAAAGGACCTTCCGTCCCATGTACACGACCTTCTTTTCGATCCCCAGACATCCGGCGGCCTCCTGTACAGTGTGGCATCCCAGGAAGCAGGGCGTATCATGGAAGCGCTTCAGAAAGCCTGCCAGTCCCCGGCTGTTATCGGACATGTGGACGGGCCATCCGCCCACCCGGTCATGGTGATTTGACAAAATTTTCACAAAAAGGAGGCAGACCTCTTATCCCAGCTTTACAAACCGGGAGCGGACAGCCTGCCCCCTTCCACTCTGCTACATTTAGTACATTTCTAAATATCCTTACAGCAGACCAACAGGCCGCTAAGGAACTTTCTGACCCTCACGTTGCCGTGTCCGTCGCTCTTTCCTCTGATATAGCTCATCTCCCGTTTAATCTGTTCCAGACTGTATAGCCTGGCTCCATACTCGTTAAACACAGGATCTGCATAATCATCCATTCCTCTGTATGCCAGATTCGCCATACCCACAGAGGCCGCGCGCCGTATGCGCTGCTCCACACTCTTGGAATTCTGTCCCATCCTGCTGCACAGCTCACGTACCGTGATGTCTCTTATGTCCAGGTCCTCCTCAATCAGATAGCGGACAATCCGTATAATATCCTTGCTTCCCGCCTCGCTGAGTATACCTATTTCCTGTAAGATGCTCTTTAAGCGCCGTATGGACTGGTTATAATCTGTTTCCAGTTCCTCGGGCTGCATCTTTCGTACCCGCACATTTGATTCCCATGAAAATGCCCCGGCGGAAAAATCATTCCTGGCCTTGACAATCATCCACTGCATGGCCCTGGACATCTCCATATTGTGCAGCACGTTTCTAACTTCTATCTCATTGAACGGTTTATGTATCAAAAGCTCAGCGCCTTTTTCATAAGCCATCCTGATAATATCCATATCATTGACATGCGAAAGGATAACAACCGATGTCTGGGGCAGTACCTCCCTGATTTTCTGTATGTAAGCAATGGTTTTGGGTGCGGAAAGGGTAAGGTCTGCCAGAATCATATCCGGGCACATCTCCTGGAGCTCCAGATAGGCTTCCTCCCATCTGGATGCAATGCCGGCAACAGTTCCCATACCGCCATCTTCAATCATTGTTTTCAGTTCTGTCCGCGAATTCCTGTCGCAGTCCACAATATAGATTCTCATCCTATTTCTTCTTTAAGAATACATCCTTAATATTTTTCCATAACATGAACAGTATCAGTACTGCGCCCACATATCCGTTGAGCACGTAAATGATGTTAACCAGGACCCTGAAAGGAAGGAAGAGTCCTACAATCAGTCCAATTACTCCCAGTGCAACCGTGAGGATCTTAAACTGGCTGGTTCCCTCTTTTGCGAACCTGCCGCATGGATTATACAGAAGCGGCACTGCTGTTGTATAAATACCTGCAAATACCACGACTGCAAAGAAGGATGCAAAAGGCTTCCAGATGCGCTCTGCCAGGATCAGATTGGGGATGTCTGCATTCCATACGAAGATGCCTGTATTTCCCAGACCTGCTGTATTAATATTGGCAACCTGTGCCAGCATGATAAGGACAATGGCAACGCATACAGCGATGGTTCCGCCGTAGATGCCATACTCCACGTCTTTCTTTTTATTATTGGCTCCAAGCGCCGCCGTAAAACTGGCAAACCACAGAAGCACGAATCCCGCATAGGACAGGGCGGATATCACCCAGTTAGGTCCTGCGTTCTTGATTGTCTCACTGCCCGCCTCGGCAAATGCACCTGTGCGGATAACTTCCAGTCCGGCTCCTACATTACCGGCATCCCTGAACAGGGTAACCACGCCGATACCGATACACAGTACAACGATAGCCGGGCCAACCACACCGATCTTGTCAACCAGTGAGTTAAGTCCCCCTACCACGGTAAGGATTGCCAGTGCTGTCAGAACCACGCCGCCTACCCAGGAAGGAAGGCCATACTGCTGGTTCAGTGTAGAGGCAGCACCTCCAACCATAACGAAAAATGACATGTAACAAAATATAGTAGAATAATAATCCATGAAGGTCCCAACGTATTTACCGCAGTAAAACTTATATACGTCATTTCCTTTTTCAAAGTGCTCCTCTGCTCCGGCCTTGGCAAAGTTGTAATTGTAGTAGATGAAGCAGACCGCAAACAGTAACACCGTAAAAATTCCCTGCACCCCGTATGCAGTATAATACTGAATAATCTCCTGTCCTGTTGCAAACCCGGAACCAATGGTAAATGCGATGACTGCTCCGGCAAGTATAAGTACCCGTCCCCAGTTAACTTTCTTATCACTATCCATACGCCTTCTCCTATCCATGGTCTGATACAGCGCCGTAACGCTGTCCTAATTTATGCCGGCGCAGCGGGCAAGCTGCCTGCTGCGCCGGATTTGTCATTTCTGTATTATTTCTCAAACACAGTCTGGCCATCAACCGGTGTCTGAAGTGCTTTGAGAGCTCTTCTGACCATGGATAAGCGGAGTTTGTAGCTGTCCTTCTCGCCCTGTGGCGGATCGCCCAGAGGATAAGGAATGCCTATACCAGGAATAATACGGTTAGCGCCTATTGTCAGTGAAATCGGAACTACAGTAGCCATGTGAACTACCGGAATGCCGTATTTCTCGATACCCTTAACCATCGTTGCACCGCAACGAGTACAGGTACCTCAGGTAGAGACGAGGATAACCGCATCCACATGCTCATCAATAAACATCTGTCCAATCTCGCTGCCGAACTTGGCTGCAGATGCAGTCGCAGTTCCGGTACCGGTAGTAGTGCAGAAATAGTTCACAAGCTCGCCGAACTCGCCTGCTTTTTCCAGTTCTCTTAATGCGTCTAACGGAACAACCACATTAGGGTTGGCCATAGCAAACTGACGGTCATATCCGCCGTGGATGGTTGTAAATTCATCCGCTGACAGACGGTCCATACCGGTGATGTCATACTTGCCCCACTTGGTGGCGTTGGAGGACTCGATATGGTCAGGGTTACCGGTTGGAACGATACCGCCGGAGGTAACCACTGCAATCTTTGCGTGCTTGATATCCTTAACAGGCTCAGCAGGCGCAACTCTGTCAAATTTAGGCATAGGAAGGTCTGTGCCGTATTCCTCGCCTTTTAACTTCTTAACCAGCATCTCAAGGGCGCGCTCAGAACCTCTCTTCTCAGCGAAGTAGTTTACGCGGATTCCTCTCTCGATGTATCCTTCTTCCTTCGGCCCAAGGATTTCCTCGCCGGCCGCCATCTTCTTAATCAGAGCGGACATAACAGGAAGTACCTTTGGCATACCGGCTGCGGAGTTAGGTGTATCCACAATGATAAGGTCCTTGCGGAACATATCCACGCCAGGATTCTCGATATACATACCGGTGATAACCGGGATGCCCAGACGCTCTTCCACTGCCTTACAGATAGTACCGCAGGCAACGCCGTAACGTCCGGCATTGAATGCAGGGCCTGCCACGAATACATCAGGCTCACATTTCTTTACCATCTCAATAATGGTATCGGTTGCAGCGTCCAGATTCTCTCCGAAATAGTTGTCACCGCAGATAATGGTTGATACGATTTCATAATCCTCTCCCAGTGCAGCCTTAAGTCCCATACCTGGTCCTACAACCCCTTCCCGAAGCTCAGGGGTATAGTCGGCTTTTTCTTCACCGCCGATTCCGGCAAAGAACTGGTTAATATAATGTACTATTTTATATTTAGCCATCTTTCCATCTCCTTTATTTTCGATTAATAGCCTCTAGCTGCCAGCTTGTTGAAACCATTGGCAATGGTGGAGGCGATGATAATCTGAAGCTCTGCCTCAAAGCTGCCGTCCGGGTTCTTACAGCCGTCCCAGCCGCCAATCTGCATCTCGATGAAGTCCTGTGTTCCGATGACCTTATCCATGGCCGGGAACTGGAGTGTGGCATTACCCTGTCCGCAGGATGCCAGTGCGTCAGCTTCCTCGCACACGTCAGCCAGAGACTGGGACTTTCCGTCCTTGCCCGGGAACTCGTCGGTAATCAGAACTACCTTGGTTCCTGCGCGCTCTACCTTACGGCAGTTCATCATCAGGTCAGTATCAGGATTGCCGTATCCCTCCTCGGTAATCAGCACACCGTCTAATCCCATCCAGTTGCACAGCTTGGCAACCATATCGGAATGACGCTCTTTGTCTGCCAGGAATACGTTCTCGTTTGTCAGGATAACACCCATGAAGTTGATATCCTTGCCATGGTGCTTATAGCAGTCCTCAATAACCGGATTGTGGAAATGATGGTATGTGGTAACCTTGTCACATGGCGCAACACAGTTACCGGAAACAATAGCGCCGTCCATGATTTCTGTTGGATACATAAAGGTGGGGATAAACTGCTTTGCATCCACGCCGTAGTAATATGTATCATGCAGAAGTCCCTGTGACTGCAGCATATGGATGTAGCCTACCTTTGGAAGGTCCGGATACATAGCAGCCTGCTCGAAAATAGGCTTTGTCTCATAAGTAACAATTTCATCCGGCTCCAGCTCTCTTGCTGCCTCGCCTACATAAGTCGCTACCTTTAAGCCTGCCATACGGGCAGCCTTCTCATATACATGAGTCTCCAGGCCATCAGCCGGCTCCACTACAACGCAGAGGTTATAGGTCTGTGAAAATGGGCAGTAATCCGCAGCAGGGCCGCTCATGTCGATAACGCCCTCCTGGAATCCTACGATTTTACCAACAGTCACTACACAGCAGCCTTCCAGAGCGTGCGTTCTTCCGGTGCCCACCTGAGGACTTACCTTTCCGATCACGCCTGGGAAAATCTCTCCGCCGCTGACCTTAACCCTTGGCTCAATCACGTCCTTAACCGGTGTAATCCTAACGGACTCACCTGGCTTTGCAATGTCAACGTGGCAGCCGGTCAGCTTATCGTCTTCCAGCACAAGCTTTTCAACTTCCTCTTTGTTGACATAGAGCACTCCGTCTTTCACGTGAGTCTTGTCATCGAATCGGATATCTTTGATAAAGATTTTTCCCAATTCAAGCTTCATATGAAATACCTCCACTTCTTTATATTTTACTGCCTGATTGTCCATGATATTCCCATATATCCAACTTGGCAATCCTGACAGTACTCTTTCAGTTACAAAATTTGGGATTTGTGCAAAAATGATACTTTAAATTAGTAATCGCGATAACTTATGTCTATAATATAACATATGTTATCGCGATAATCAATGGAACTGTTGATACTTTTTGTTACTTCTTGTAGGAATCGACTTTTTCGTCAATTTGTTATAAATTTGTCATGTTTTTTGTGTATATTCACTATTTAGGTGTAAAATCATAGGCATAGCACTGTGTGATTTCCTTACTCTCCTGAATGAACTGGTTCACCAGCTCCGGAATCTCATCCTGGCTGATGCCGTGCTCCTGGACAAACTTAAAATATCCCAGAAACAGGGTACATATGATATGGTTCAGCTTTTTAGCATTTTCCTCAGAAATCTTGCCCTCTGCCACCAGAAGCTTACATATATAATAGTCCCTCTGGTAATAGCTGGGTATCTCAAGCATCTCCTTGATGAAGGGGCTTACCTGTATGATGGCGTCCGGAAACATCTCATAATATTCCTTCAGGGCCTCTCCCAGGTCCCGGTTTATATTCCGGTAAAAAACAGCCTCAAAGGCCTGGGGCTTCTTAAATGCCTCTTTGGCATAGGAGCGCCATATACCGAAATGCACATCCCAGATATCATTCCACTCCTTTTCACATTTTGACAAATCCAGGATATACTCGTTGAGCGCATCCAGCTGGGCATAAAATAAAAGCTCATCCAGATTCTGAAAATACCGGTACATACTGGCAGAAGAACATCCCAGTTCCGCCGCGATGCGCCGGATGCTGATGGCCTCCACTCCCTCCTTCTTTATGATCCTGCTGGCCTGAACCACATAATCCTTCCTGCTCAAATCTTTAAAGTAGGATGTTCCCACATTCTTTTTCATGACTTCCTCACATTCGGTTCCTTATTATCCCTATAATTTAGGGATTACATTCTCTATCATTGACAAATCAATGGTCTTGTAATCGTAGGCAATCTTCTCGTCATACTTAGGCACCTTCTTAATGGCGGTCCACTTATTGAAGGCCTCTATGGCTTCCTCAATCAGACGGATATCCCCTGCATCACTTTTTCCGGTTTCACTGTATAAAAGGATGGTCCTATAGGGCGTCTGGTTGGGCTTTAAGCTGGATGCCTGGGGATGGGTCAGAAGCTTGTGGTTTGTATGAATCAAATCCCTGGTTTTTAACAGTACCTCCTCGTAAGTCTCCACCATAACCACCTGCTCTACGTTTTCTCCCCATTTTTCTGCTGCCCGGTCATTGTTGGTGACCAGAATACATTTACCTAAATCAAACATTGTATCCCCTCCTGGTTATTATTATTTGCTGATTTCTTTAACATCTCTTTAATATATTACATCAAATTACAAATTCCGTCAATTTATCCCGCGCACCATAAGCCTATGCTTTCCCAAATTATATATACAAAAATGTAATTCCTGTAAAAGGTGCTGCAAAGCCATCGAAATCCATCAATTGCTGTTGCAGCACCCTGAGTCAAAGGCAATATTCTTATAGGTAGTTCCGTGAATACTATTTACTGAAATATCCGTGATACAGCTGGAAAAAATTGTCTGCCGTACAGCCCTCACCGCCGGAGAACTCCACCACATCCCCGGGCAGCTTCTTAAGCTTCACTATGTGCTCCTTTACATACGGCTCATAGATTCCCAGGAACGCCTTTGTCTTCTTCTCCTGGGCCAGCCTGCTCTTTCTGGCAGCCGTAGCCTCCTCGTCATAGGCATTGACACACTTAAGGATATAATATCTTCCGCCCTGCTCCAGAATCCCGCTGACCTGGTCCTGCTCCAGCTCAAATGCAGCTCTTTCAAGGCCATCCATATCCTTTTTCCATTCCAGCGTCCTGTCTGTCCTGCTGTCCTTTGAATATTTGGCTGCAATAGCCCCAAAATCCGCTTTCTCTGCCTGGGCCAGGGCCAAAACATTCTCTGCCTCAGCCCTTGAATCCAGCTCAATCTGCTGAATGCCTATGACCTTAGCCTCCGCGTCGCTGACTTCCAGATTCTCGTTTTTGGTCAGCTCTGCCACCAGCTTATCCGCACGGTAGTATTGGCAGTACAGGTCGTACACCTCATCCTCGGATACATCCATAAACCTGCGGTCCTGTTCCGACAGATTTCTGTAATATTCCTGGGCCAGGGACTTAAGAGAATCCTTTTCCTGGCTTGTAAGCTCAATTCCCTGTTCGTCCGCCATCAAATTGGTGGCTGCCAGCTCAATCAGGAACTGCTCCACCTGGTCCATCAGCTTGTCCTCGAATGTATCACCGTTCTCGTCCGCTTTGACAGACCAGAGCTCACTGGTATATATATTCTGGTAACGGTTGCGCTCCGTAATGGCAATCACCATCATCTGCCCCTTGGTATACTCCTTGTCCACTGTCCTGGAGCCGGTTGTGGCAGCTGCCTTCCTTGAACATCCCGTCAAAACAGCCATCGCCAGGACGGCTGCCAGACACAGGCCCACGGCCCCTTTCCATCTCTTCCCCCGTACCTTGTATATCCTGCTTCTGTCCACTGTCACACTCCTCTCACAGCAGCCCTTTCAGTATCTTGAGGACTCCGCCCCGCACATTGCTGTCCGCCTGGAACCTGGCAGCCTTTCGCACCTCTTCCCTGGCATTGGCAACTGCAAAGCTGTAATAAGCCTGATTCAGCATCTCTATATCGTTGAGCTGATCGCCAAAGGCCATGGTCTCCTCCATCTTAATGCCCAGGCTTTCCTGGATGGTGCGTACAGCCTTCCCCTTGTTCACATCCTTGGCCATACAGTCCATCCACATATCACCGGCGCAGGCCATCTTAGCCTGGTCCTTGAACTCATCATATATGTCCCTGGTGGCTGCCTCGATTCCCTCCTTCTTATAAATGGAAATCTTCACACACGGCTCCTCCAGCTCCAGCACATCCTTTACCCGGATGACATTAAACTTATAGCCGTTGGTCAGCCAGTCGCACAGGGTGTCGTCCTTAGAATCCAGATAATCCCCGTTCACGCCGGCATAGACCATCTCCAGTTCCGGATGCATACGTACTTTGCGTATGATGCGGTGGGCCAGCTCACGCTCCATCGTATAGGCGTACAGGCATCTGCCATGGCATCCCACGTACGCCCCATTGTTGGCAACATAGAAAATCTTCTTCTTAACCGGTTCAAACGCGCTTTCCACACTGGCCCACGGGCGCCCGCTGGCAACCACAAACTGCATTCCCTTTTCACGAAGCTTCAGAATGATGTCAAATACTTCCGGATCCAAATCCGGGGATCCGTCCGGTACAAGGGTTCCATCTACATCCGATACTATAAGCTTAATCATCTTCCCTGTCCTCCAAAAGTCTTTTTATCTCCTGATAGAGACGTCCCACCGGCAGTCCCACCACGTTGGCGTAGTCCCCGTCTATTCCTTTTATATAAGCGGCAAACCTGCCCTGAATCCCGTAAGCCCCCGCCTTATCCAGGGGTTCCCCGCACTGGGCATATTCCTTCATTTCCCCGCAGGTCATGGGGTACACATGGACATCCGTGCGCTCCGCAAATGTAATCCCGTGGCACCTGTCCTCCCCCTGGCACAGAAGCACCGTCACACCGGTGTATACCTGGTGGGTCCTGCCCTGAATCTTCTCCAGCATCTCATAGGCCCTCATGGGGGTTCCCGGTTTACCCAGTATCTCATTTCCCACGGAAACCACTGTATCCGCCCCAATCACCATGGTACCCCCGGGACATCCCGACGCAACATCCTCTGCCTTCTGTCTGGACAGTTCCATGACCACCCTATCCGGCCTTTTCTCCCTGGTCTCCTCCTCCATCCGGCTGGGCCTGATTTCAGGCTCCAGGCCAATCTGTGCCATCAGTTCCTTCCGTCTGGGAGACGCCGAGGCCAGCACGACCTGATATCCTCCCCAAGTCTGTCTCATATCCATGTCTTTCTCCTTTATTCAATCCGTCACAAAACACCGGCGGGTCAGAACGACGAAAAGACTGCTGCATGTAGACCAATGGTAACAGCCACCTGCAGCAGCCTTTCATCCAATTAATATATCTTCAGCCGGCCCACTGCCGGCTCATCTTCCTCTTCCATACCGCCCATGCGCAGGCGGAAACAGTGGATGAAATCCACCAGATAAAACATGGTAAGCCCTACTGCCAAAACAGTCCCCACATGGCCGGGCAGACTGATCACGGCAGCACGAACCCTTATATCCAGAAAATAAAAGAAAAACAGGCCCAGAAGTCCCCATGCAAGGCTGCTTTCCAGACAGACCATTCCTTTATAATTAAAGGGTTTGTGGCTGTAGTCCCACCAGAAGGAGCCGAACAGCCGTACCATAATATTGGCTGTGACCAGTTCCATGGTAGTGGCCATGGCCATGGATGCCGTGTAGAGCTCCATGGGGCTGCCGGAAACAGGCCGCAGAAGCATGCATGCACCCAGGGCGCCGAAACCATATATGACGCAAAAGGGGCCATGGCCAAAGCCACGGTCCACTACAGGCCGCTTATATTCTGCACTCAGCACAATACATTCCAGCAGGTAACCAAGAAAACTATACATAAAAAACCAGTTGATGAAATCATAAATATTCATGGTATCTTCTGTCCTTCCTGTCTAACATGATACCCCCCGCCGTATTAATAATAGGAATTCAGGGCCAAAGCCAGTCCAATTCCCAGTATAGCCCCTGCCAGAACCTGCAAAGGCGTGTGTCCCACATACTCCTTAAGCTTCTCCTGAAGTACCTCCGCATTGAGCTTAAGCGGATTCTCTGAAAGGATGGAATTCAAAAGCTTGGCCTGTTTCCCGGTCTCACGCCTCACTCCGATAGCATCATACATGACAATCATGGAGAGCACGAAGGACACGGCAAACTCAAAGGACCCGGCACCGTATTTGAGCAGGGCCGCTGTGGTCAGGCCGCAGACTGTGGCGGAGTGGGAACTGGGCATACCGCCTGACCCCACCAGGCGCTCCGCGTTAAAATTCTTATTCAAAGCAAAGTCAATCAGAGTCTTTAAGAATTGGGCAACCACCCATCCTGTAACAGCACTCATAAGAAGCTGATTGCCAAGCATCTGTGTCCATACATTCATAATCGGATTATTCTTTCCCCTTTCAAACGGGCTCCGGGACGGTTATAGCAAATCGTTGGATTACCGCCTGGCCGGCTGTGCAAACAGGCACATCCGAATCCAGTGCTTAAACCGGGCCGTGGTTTCCACTGTACTGCAATATTTATCCGCACAAGTAACTGCATATCCTGCCTTGGATGTGGGAGGTATAAGGGTCAGGGGCCACATATGCCTCAGAATAATCATCCGTTCCTCCCCGGTCAGCCGGAAATACCGGTCCGCGTTCTCCAGGGCTGCCTTTGGGTGGGTGAATCCATGAAAGTACTGGCCCGTCTCCTTAGCATGGGTATGCCAATCGTATAAAAACAAATCATGGAGAAGCCCTGCCCGAGCAGCGCTTCTCCAGTTTCCTCCCAGCTGTTTGCACAGCTTATATCCAAGGTATGAAACCTGTATACAGTGGGTCTTACATGTGGTAGTCCCGTGCTGTATGTACTGGTCCATGGACTGGAATACAGGATGGCACAATATATCCTTTACACACTCCATGTACTCCTGGTCTTCTGTTATTTCTGAAACCAACGACGGCTCCATATGGGCATCACACCTTTCTTAGTTCATCAGCATATTATCCGACATTACAGGTCTGTTGTCAATATCCAATCAGCCAATCATAAAGTTCCTGGTATTTGGCGGCAGAGGTCCACCATGAATAATCCTTGGCCATGGCCCTGTCGATTATTTTATTCCACTCCCGCCGCTTGCTGCTGTAGACATACTCGGCATAACGCACGCTTCCCAGCATCTCATGAGCATTATAATTCGCAAAGGAGAATCCTGTGCCCTTGCCCTCGTATTCGTTATAAGGCTCCACGGTATCCTTAAGGCCGCCTGTTTCCCTTACAATGGGAACCGTGCCGTAGCGCAGAGCCATCAGCTGGCTCAGGCCGCATGGTTCAAACAGGGACGGCATGAGGAACGCATCGCTGGCAGCGTATATCTTATGGGACATAGCCTCTGAGTAGTAAATCTGGGCAGATACCCTGTCATGATACTTCCAGTCATAGTGGCGGAACATGTTCTCATAGCGCTCCTCACCGGTTCCCAGAACTACCAGCTGCAAATCGTCGCTGCACAGCTCATCCATGACGCACTGAATCAGGTCAAAGCCCTTCTGGTCCGTAAGGCGGGAGACAATGCCCACCATGAACTTCTTCTCGTCCACCGGAAGGCCTAACTCCTGCTGGAGCGCCTTCTTGTTCTTTATCTTTTCCTTGCGGAAATTCTTGGCATTATAGTTCTGGGCAATATACGTATCAGTCTCAGGATTAAACTCATCATAGTCAATGCCGTTGACAATTCCCCTGAGGCTTCCGGCCCTGGAACGCATAAGGCCGTCCAGTCCTTCGCCATAAAATGGAAGCTTTATCTCCTCTGCATATGTGCTGCTGACTGTTGTGATGGCATCTGCAAATACGATACCGCCTTTTAACAGGTTTCCGTCCTTATAGGCCTCCAGCTTATCCGGCGTGAAATAGTAATCCGGCAGCTCGGTAAAGCGCTTGATAGTCTTTACATCCCACACGCCCTGGAACTTCAGGTTGTGGATGGTGATTACAGACTTCATATTGCAGAAAAACTCTCCCTCGCGGAACTTATCCTTGAGAAGAACAGGAATCAATCCTGTCTGCCAGTCATGGCAGTGTACCACATCGGGCTGGAATCCAATCACAGGCAGTGCTGATAAGGCCGCCCGGCAGAAAAAGCAGAACTTCTCCAGATCCCAATACCAGTCCCCGTATGGCTTTGCGCCATTAAAATAGCTCTCATTATCAATAAAGTAAAAGGTTATACCCTCATGTACGTACTGCAGGATGCCCACATAACGGCTCTGTCCCAGATAATCCATATAGAAGTGGTGTACATATTTCATCTTGTCGCGCCACTCCTGTTTGATGCAAAGGTACTTGGGGATGATGACCCTGACATCAAAATACTCTTTATCAAAGCATTTTGGCAGGGAGCCTACTACGTCTGCCAGTCCTCCTGTTTTAATAAACGGCACTGCTTCTGAAGCTGCAAATAGTATTTTCTTCATCAAAACCTCCCTCTCCTGACGAACAGGTTCTATATGCCTTTCCTAATAGTATACCTTACTTTTCCGAAATTAGGAAGTTGTTTCTGATGAATTTGTCTTAAATTTTTTTGTATTCCAAGAGTATTTTATCCGATATCAGCGCAATGAATTCAGAATTGGTAGGCTTACCCTTTCCGGTACTGATTGTATAACCGAAAACTTCATCGATGGTTTCCATCTTGCCTCTGCCCCAGGCCACCTCGATGGCATGACGTATAGCTCGTTCCACCCGGCTGGCCGTTGTCTGGTTGCGTTTGGCTATGGCCGGATATAGAATTTTCGTCACACTGCTCATCATTTCCTGGTCTTCCACCGACATGGCGATGGCATCCCGCAGATACTGATATCCTTTAATGTGGGCCGGTATGCCCAGCTCATGAAGCATCTTTGTAATGTCCGTCTCCAGATGCTCCTTCATGTACTCTTCCCTGGTTATATGGGATTCTTCCCCCGGCTCAAAAGGAGCCGTTATTACTTTTCCTGCCGGCTGTTTATTGGGCAGTTTTCCAATATGACGAATCTTGTTTACCAGGATTTCCTTGTCGAAGGGTTTCATCAGATAGTAATTAGCGCCCGCCTTAAAGGCATCTTCTGTCATCTGTTCTCCACCTACTGCACTAAGTATAATGAATGCAGGATTTTTCAGGAAAGTATGCTCGCTTTTCACTTTTTCCACCACGGATATACCGTCAATTTTCGGCATTACCAAATCCAGCAGTACAATGTCCGGCGTTGTGTCAACAATCATGTTAATGGCATCAGCGCCATTGTCTGCCTTTCCAATTACAGATAATCCGTCTTCTGCGTTAATCAGTTCATCCAGCGTATTCAGAATCAGCGGATTGTCATCGACAATCGCAACATTCAGCTTTTCCACTTCCTTTTACCTCCTAAAATTGTTTGCCTGTGCTGAACTACCTGCCAAAAAATCGGTAGCTGCTATTCGACCACCTTAACATCAAATCCATCTCCTTCGTCAATATAATTCCTGGCGAAATTTATTATATATGGTCCCCATACCATATAGCAACGATTCGTGGTCGCAATTTTAGACACGCGTCGAGATTAAATTGTATCATTTTTGGTGTCATTTTGCAATTATTAATTATATTGATTAACATTTCTGTAACTAACAATCGGTTTTATTCCTTTATTTTACATTAATTCGACACCATTTTTGTAATTTCAGCACGTTAATGTTTCAATTCATTATATTCTCACAGGCACGATTATAGAACGCAAACATCTCTATTTTTCCTCCTGATATTTAAAACTTTGGCAAAATCTCAGGAGGGGGTGAGGCAGTATTTGTCGATTTTTGACGAGGGGGTGGTTTTATGGCGGGGGCGCAGAAAAATCAGGATGATACCTGCGGCTCTGTCGTCCTTCTTTATCGCCTGCTCCATGAGCAGGCTCCCAAGGCCTTTCTTTTCACTATATCCTGCCCGGACTCAATGCTCCATCATATTCTCAATTAAAATCCCGTACCCTCTGCTGGCATCCTGCACAAACACATGGGTCACTGCCCCGGCCAGCTTCCCGTCCTGGATAATCGGGCTGCCGCTCATTCCCTGCACGATTCCTCCTGTCAGCTCCAATAGCTCCGGATCCGTCACCTTAATGACCATACTTTTGTTCTTATGGCCGGAATTATAGTCCACCTTTTGGATCTCAATGGCGTAATCCTTCAGCTCGCCGGAAATATTGCTGCGGATATAAGCCGGTCCCTGCTTTACATCCTGGCGGCAGGCGATTTCCATGGGTTCTCCTGATATCTGCTTTTTAAACTGCTGGTTGACCGTGCCGAATATGCCCTCATTTGTGTTCTTTTCTATATCTCCCATATGGGACTGGGGGCCGTAGTAAATTACGCCGGACAGCAGTCCTGGTTTTCCCATGGATCCTTTTTCTATTCCCATGATTTCCGTGGAATACAGGGCTCCGTCGGAGGATTCCACTAGATCGCCTGTATCGCTGTCGCTGATTCCATGGCCCAGCGCGCCGAACCTGCCGTTCATATCCACATAGGTAATGGTGCCGATACCCTGGGTATCGTCCCTGACCCATGCTCCCAGCTTGTACTGCCCGTCAGCGCCCTGGACCGGCTTCAGGCTTATATCCACGTCCTCGCCTTCCCTGCGCACCTGGAGCACGCAGTCCTGGCCCCCTGACTCGCTGACAGCCCGTATCAGATCCTCCTTTGTGTTCATGGGCTTTCCGTTGAACGCTTCGATATAGTCACCTGATTTCAGTATTCCGTATGCCGGTTCCACCTCCATGCCGTCGCTTCCCGTGATTCGCCCGGTGCCGATGACCATGACGCCATCCGATTTCAGATAGATGCCGATGGGTGAGCCGCAGGGAATGGCATACCTGGTGTCCACCACATCCACCTGTATGTCCTTTAATTTTATAACTCCAAACAGCTTAAGACCTACCTGGTAGCTTCCCTTTTCTCCCCCGAACATGGAAAAATGGTCCCTGCCGCTTATGGTAATCTGATCTGCCGGTATATTGCTCTCATTGGACAGGGCTACCTCCTGGCTGTCGCTGGATATGGTTGCCTTTAAAGGCAGGCCAAAGGAAAATTCCTCCTCTTCATTTTCTATAATGCTCACCCGGTCCGGCACTGCCTGGTCCATGTAATACCACGTGTACCCCGTAACAGCCACAGCGGACAGCCAGAAAATGCGCCCCAGCCACCGGTAAAAGATTGATTTCCCCTTCATCGCCCTGCCTCCTTATATAGTCATTCATGTTAAATGGGTCAATACAAAGCCATAGTTCCTCCATTTGGGGATGAACCACAACAAAAAAAAGAAAGAAGCAACGTTCAATGCCTCTTTCTTAGTATTATCCATCCTCAGAATTTCAATCTGTTTTATTTTGTTCTGTCTGCCAATTCCTTCATTTCACCTGCGTTCTTAAGCACTGCCTCCGTAATCCTGGCGCCGCCTAACAGCCTGGCCAGCTCTTCTACGGAAGCCTGCCTGTCTAACAGACGGATGGTGGTTATGGTCCTGCCCTGGCTGGCAGATTTTGCAATTTCAAAATGCGAATCCGCCATGGCCGCTATCTGCGGCAGGTGGGTGATGCAGATGACCTGGTGGCTCCTTGCTATGAGCATGAGCTTCTCCGATACCTTCTGGGCGGTTCGCCCGCTGATACCAGTATCTATCTCGTCAAAAATCAGTGTGGGGATATCATCGGAATCCGCCAGCACAGTTTTGATAGCCAGCATGATTCTGGAAAGCTCTCCTCCTGACGCCACATCCTTAAGAGGACGCATGGGCTGTCCCGGATTGGTTGAAATCAGGAACTGGGCCCCGTCCCATCCGGATGGGGTAAAATGATCCAGTTTTTCAAATTCCATGTCAAATTCCACATCCAGGAAATTCAAATCCACCAGACCCTGCCTGATTTTCTTTACAAGCGTCCTGGATGCCTTTTTACGTATCCCTGTTAATTGTGTGCAGAGTTTCTCCAAACCATTCCTGCATTCTTCTAATTCCTGCTCCATACGCTTTTTGTGAGCGTCATAGTCTTCCAGTTCTCCCAGCCTTTTCTTTTTTTGTTCCAATTTCTGGAATATAGCCTCCACGGTCGGCCCGTATTTTGCCTGAAGGTTATGTATCAGATCCAGGCGTTCCTCGGTTTTTCTGAATGTTTCCTCGTCCATCTCCATGGAATCCAGATAGGCAGACATCTCTCTTCCCGCGTCCCTCAGAATGGAATCCGCATCATAGAGCTGGTCCCGGACGCCGCCCAGGCTCTCATCGTACTCTGACGCCTGCTCCACCTCTTTTAAAGCCCTTGCCAGCCAATCTCCCTCCACTGCCTCGTAAGCGGCTCCCAGACACTCTGCAATGCGCCTGGAATGGGAATAACGGCGGTAAACCGAGGTAAGCTCCTCCTCCTCCCCTTCCTTCAGGGCCGATGTCTCTATCTCCTCTATCTCAAACCGGAGGAAGTCAGCCTCCCGGATACGGCTTTCAGCATCCAAATCAAACCCCCTCAGCTTTTCTTCAAGGGAACGGTATATACGGTACCTGTCTGCAATTGTCTGTTTTACAGGCTGGGTCGCGGCCTTGACATAGGCGTCCAGAATTTCAAGATGCTTGGATTTGTAAAGCAGGGACTGATGCTCATGCTGCCCGTGTATATCCAGCAGCAGGCCGGTAATCTGGCTCAGTCTGGCCATGGTCACTGTCTCATCGTTGATACGGCTGATGCTCCTGGCAGAAGTCAGCTTTCTGGATATGATTACCAGTCCGTCCTCTGTGGGTTCCACATCCAGCTCCCTGAGAGCCTTCCGCTTTTCCTCCCCTGTGACGGAAAACACTAGCTCAATATAGGCGTAGTCTGCCCCGGGACGTATACTGCCTTTCGGTGCCTTGCCGCCCAGGGCCATGGTTACGGAACCGATGATAATGGATTTGCCGGCTCCGGTTTCACCGGTGAGGATATTGAGACCCTCACCGAATTCCACATCCGCTTTCTCAATAAGGGCCAGGTTCTTTACATGCAGTTCCAGTAACATATTACACCCCTTTTCCGTTAGTCTTCCACCATTTTCTTGATTTTCTCCATGACAATGATGGTATCGTCCACACTGCGTATGGCACACATGATGGTATCATCACCTGCAATACAGCCCACGATTTCGTGGAACTGGATGGCGTCCAGGGCAGCAGCCACAGCCATGGCCATGCCGGATACGGTCTTGATTACCAGGATATTCTGAGCCATGTCCATGGACATGTATCCGTCCTTAAGGATGCGGATATATTTGATGGCAGATGTCCCCCTGGGGCTCTCCAATACCATGTAGCGCTGTCTGCCGCTCTCCGACTGCATCTTGGTCAGCTTCAGTTCACGGATATCCCTGGAAACAGTTGCCTGGGTCACATTGAAACCAGCTTCATTCAGCCTTTCAGCCAGCTCCTCCTGTGTCTCTATCTCATATTTTCCAATTAATTCGACAATTTTGCTGTGGCGCTCTACCTTCATGTGAGACGCTTCCCTCCTTGTTGATTTATAATGTTCTGCGGACCCTGCTGTCTATATTCCTCCAAGATGGTTGCTGAGGTTCTGCATAAATGATATCTGCTTTACCTTTATCATCACTGTCTGCAGCTCGGAACACCGTATGTCTATACAGTCCCCTGCCTTTAATTCCATGGACGTATCCCCGTCAAAGGATACGACCTGACCGCTGTTAAGGACCTTGATCCTAACCCTGTCCTCCGGTGCCAGCACGATACTCCTGGCATTGAGGGAGTGGGAGCAGATAGGTGTCAGCACCATCATCCTGGCCCCCGGCGCTATGACCGGCCCTCCCGCCGAAAGATTATAGGCTGTGGAGCCTGTAGGCGTGGCTACCAGGACACCGTCTGCCGCGTATTCATTGAGATACTCGTCATTGACATAGACGCTGTATCGAAGCACCTTCAGGGGATCCTTTCTGGTAATGGCAATTTCATTGAGGGCGATATCCTTTAAAAGAGTCTCTTCCCTCCGCCATGCTGTCCCGTGTATCATCATCCGCCGTTCCAACTGGTAACGCTCATTTAACAGGGACTCCAGGACCGGCGCAATGTCTTCCTGGCGGCTCACCTGGTTGAGATATCCCAGATGGCCCCTGTTCACCCCCAGCATGGGAATGTTGCGGCCCGCCAGGTCCCTGGCAGCCTGTATGAGGGTACCGTCCCCTCCGATTGTTATGACGCACTCCGTATCCTCCGGCACCTGGGCCCCGTCAATGTGGGCTGCCCCCCTGGTTCTCTCAGGTGTATGGTGCAGGAGGCATTCTGCTCCCTTTGCCTCCAGGTAAGCCTTGATGAACACCTGGGCCTCCTGTACATATTCTTTGTCAAGATTGGCAATAATATAAAAATGTTTCATGGTTATGGGGCTCCTGACGTTTTTATACGTTATTTATCCATTTGTGCAAACCGCCGGCCGTTTAATCCAGACATCCGTGGGCCTGTTCCACAATGGCACGGGCTGACAATTCATATTCTGTTTGATTTCGTTTCGCCTGATGGTTTTCTGTCTGCTTCATTTCCGCATGCTCTGTTTTTGACTGATTCATTTCTTCCTGATCGGTTGTTTTCTCTCCGGTTATTTTCTGTACATTATCCTCCTGCCCCCCATTTTCCTGCAAAATATTCTGGAGGTACAGAAGATATTCGATATTTCCCTCAGGCCCCTTGATGGGAGAGAATTCCAGCCCCAGTATACCAAAACCAATGCTCCGGGCATAATCCATAACCATCTCTATGACCTCAAGATGAACGCTCTTTTCCCTGACAACGCCCTTCTTTCCCACCTTTTCCCGTCCGGCCTCAAACTGGGGCTTTATCAGGCACACCACCTGGCCTTCATCAGTCAGAAGCTGTTTTACCGGTCCCAGCACTTTTGTCAGGGATATAAAGGACACATCAATGCTGGCAAATTCAATGCGGTCCCCTATATCCTCCGGGGTCACGTACCGGATGTTTGTTTTCTCCATACAGATGACCCTGTCGTCATTGCGCAGCTTCCAGGCAAGCTGTCCATGTCCCACGTCCACGGCATACACCTTCACCGCCCCGTTCTGGAGCATACAGTCCGTAAATCCGCCGGTGGAAGCCCCTACGTCCATACATACCTTGCCTGCCAGCTGAACGCCGAAGCGGCTCATGGCCTTTTCCAGCTTAAGCCCTCCCCGGCTGACATATTTAAGGGTGTTTCCCCTGACCTCAATCTGTACTGTCTCCTCAAAGGACGTGCCCGCCTTATCTTCCTTCTGTCCATTGACATAGACTATCCCTGACATAATCAGGGCCTTGGCCTTTTCCCTGGACTCCGCCAGGTTTCTCTGGACCATAAGCACGTCCAACCGCTCTTTCTTCATTACCGTTCTCCTTATACCGAAGCGGCATTTCCCCTCTGCCTTCCGGCTTAAGGTGCAATGCCGCCTGTATTATCTGCTATCTGTCAATCCTTTTTGCCGATATAACCGCCGGCCTTCATGGTCCGGATAATGGAATCGCTGTCGATTCCCAGTCCTTCCCTTAATATGGACACATTGCCATGCTCCACATATGCGTCAGGAATGGCAATATTAAGTACCTTTACTTCCGGATAGTTCTCATGTATGAATGCAGTGACCACCAGGCCGTAACCGCCCTGGAGCACATTTTCCTCCATGGTAACAATCAGGCGGTGATTTTTCGCCAGACGTGATACCATTTTCCTGTCAAAGGGCTTCACAAACCTGCCGTTGGCAAGGCTGCATCTGTATCCCTCCGCCTTCAGCTTCTGCCGCACATGTTCGCCTGTGCTGACCATGCTGCCCACAGCGAGAAGGGCAATATCCTCTTCCTCGTAAAGTATTTCACCCACACCGTATGATATGGGCTGTCTGAATTCCTTCAGTCCCCGGTACGCCTCGCCTCTGGGATAACGGACAGCCAGAGGGCTGTTATAATCCATGGCAAAGTCCAGCATGGCCCGCAGCTCCCACAGATTCTTGGGGGCCATAACGCTCATGTTGGGAATGGAGGTCAGGAAAGAATAGTCAAAGATTCCCTGATGGGTCTCCCCGTCGCTACCCACAAGCCCTGCCCGGTCCACTGCAAATAGCACCGGCAGGTTCTGGATACAGACATCGTGCAGGACCTGGTCATAGGCCCTCTGCAGGAAAGAGGAATAGACCGCCACCACGGGCCTGAGCCCGGCCGCAGCCATGCCTGCAGCAGACGTGACCGCATGAGCCTCCGCGATTCCCACATCAAAAAAACGGTCCGGAAACTTCTTTCCAAATGCAGCCAGCCCCGTACCGTCAGGCATGGCGGCCGTCACTGCCACCAATTCCGGATGCTCCTGCCCCAGCTGGCAGAGCTTTCTGGAGAACACATCCGTATAGGATGGATTCTTCTGGGATGACAGGGATTGTCCCGTTTTTATATCAAAGGGACCCACTCCGTGAAAATAGGATGGATTCTTTTCCGCCGGACGGTATCCCTTACCCTTTTTCGTCATCACATGGACCAGAACTGCGTGATCCAGCTTCTGGGCCTCCCTCAGCACCTTGCAGAGGGCCTGGATATTATGGCCGTCCACCGGGCCCAGATAGGTAATGCCCATATTTTCAAACAACATACCGGGTATAAACAGCTGTTTTATGCTGTTCTTGGTGCGTTTGATTTTATCTATCATGGCAGTGCCCACCACCGGAATCCGGTCCAGGGCATCTGCCACGCTCTTTTTCAGGTCGTTGTAGCCGCTGCCTGTGCGCAGGCCGTTTAAGTAGCGGGACATGCCCCCTACATTTTCTGAAATGGACATCTTATTGTCATTCAGCACAATGATGAAATTCTTCTTCATCCTGGCGGCATTATTCAGGGCTTCATACGCCATGCCGCCGGTAAGGGCCCCGTCTCCAATGACGGATACCACACGGTAGTCCTCACCTCTGATATCGCGCCCCAGGGCGATTCCCAGCCCCGCAGATATGGAGGTGGAGCTGTGGCCCGTGTCAAAGGAATCATAGGGACTCTCCTTGCGCTTCGGGAATCCGCTCAGGCCTCCGTACTGACGCAGCTCGTCAAATTCCGCCATGCGCCCGCTCAATATCTTATGGGTATAGGACTGGTGCCCCACATCCCATATAACCTTGTCCTCCGGAAGATTTAAGGTCTTAAAAAGGGCGATGGTCAGTTCCACCACGCCCAGATTGGAGGCCAGATGGCCTCCGGTATGGCTGATTTTCTCAATCAGGAAGGTCCGTATCTCCTGGGCCAGTATCTTTAAATCCTCGGGCGGAAGGGCTTTCAGTTCCTCCGGCCCATTAATTTGTTCCAGTATCATAATAACGGTATCTCCAGTCTTACTTCTGACGGCCCACCAATGCGCGGATTAACTGCTCCAGGAAATCATTGTTCCCCGGAAGCTTGTTCAGCTCTTCAATGGCTTCTGTAGAAATCTGTTCCACATCCTTCTTTGCCTTGTCCAGGCCTTCCAGGGTTACATAGGTCGTCTTTTTATTCTTTTCATCGCTTCCTGAAGGTTTGCCGGTCACATCCTGACTTCCCGTCACATCCAGGATATCGTCCTGAATCTGGAATGCCATTCCGATTTTGGCTGCAAGGGATTCCACAATCTTGCAGTCCTCCTCAGCAGCGCCGCCCAGGACAGCGCCTATCAGCATGGAAGCCTCAATCAGCGCTCCCGTCTTCAGACGGTAGATAAATTCCAGCTTGTCTCCCGGTATCGGGCCTCCGGCCAGCTCCACATCCACGGTCTGGCCTCCTATCATGCCGTACACGCCGGTCTTACGGGCAAGAATCCCTATAGCCCGCCCAATCCTGGATAATTCGTCCGGATCAATGCTTGTCTCAAAGGCATTGGCAGCTGTCTCAAAGGCATACATCATAAGGGCGTCCCCGGTAAGCACACCGATGTCCTCGCCGTACTCAGCCCATGTGCTGGCCTTGCCCCTGCGCATCATATCATCATCCATACAGGGAAGATCATCATGCACCAGAGAGGAGGTGTGTATCATCTCCACAGCCGCCATAAAGGGAATCACAGCTTCCAGAAGGGTGCCTGTAAAAAGCCGGCACATCTCCTGCATGAGCATGGGGCGAAGGCGCTTTCCTCCAGCCTTCATGCTGTAATTCATTGCCTCGAAGATAGTCTTCTGATGGCCTGTTTCCTCCGGAAGATAAGTTCCAATTAACTGTTCAATCTCTGCTGTACGCGCATCAAGTTCCTGTTTAAATGTTTCCTTATCACTCATTTTCATCACCCTCACTCAATATCTGAATCTGTTTTTCTACATTGTCTATCTGACCGCTCAGGTACTTCACCAGCTTCATCCCCGCTTCATAGCAGGTGAATGATTCCTCCAGCGTACTGTCCCCGGCTTCCAGTTTTTTTATGATTTCCTCCAGCTGGGCAAAATTTTCCTCAATGCTGGCTTTATTCTCTTCCTTTTCCTGTGTGTCCGTCTTCTTACGCGGCATCCTCTATCCCTCACTTCCCGGCAGTTTCATGGATTCCGTCTCCACGACCCGGGCGTCCACACGCCCGTCCTTAACGCTGACGCGTATTATATCTCCAGGCTCTGCCTGTGTAATGGAGGTGAACGCCCTGCCTCTGGCGTCTGTCACAAATCCGAATCCGCCGCCCAGCTTCTTAAGGGGCGACAATCCGTCCAGTCTCCCTGATAACAGGGCCAGCCTGTGCTTTCCCTCTGTAAGTCCTAAGGCCATACGCGCCTCAAGGCGCCGTCTCCTGTCCTCCAGCTTACGCCGGGACAATCCCAGATTTTCTTCCATCATCCGTTCCAGGCGGCTCTCCATGTCTGCCAGGCGCTGCCTCCTGTCGTTGAGCTGCTTTTCCGGGCTTAGAAGCTTTAAGCGCATACCGCACTGGTCCAGCCGGAAATGCAGCTTTTCCAGCCTGCGCTCCATGGAGCGCTCCAGCACCTGCCTGTACAGATTCACCTGCTCCACAAACTGACCATAATCAAACACAGCCAGTTCCGCTGCCGCTGACGGAGTGGGCGCCCTTAAATCCGCCACATAATCCGCTATGGTCACATCCGTCTCATGCCCCACGGCTGAGATAACCGGGGTGGTGCAGTTAAAGATGGCCCTGGCCACCATTTCCTCGTTAAAAGCCCAGAGGTCTTCGATGGAACCTCCGCCTCTTCCCACAATCAGGACATCTAACCCCATACGGTCCAGAGTCTCTATGCCCTTTGCGATGCTGTACTTTGCCTGCTCTCCCTGGACCAGGGCCGGGTATAATATGAGCTGGACATAGGGATTCCTTCTGGCGGATATATTCATGATGTCACGGATAGCCGCTCCTGTGCCGGCCGTGACGATTCCCACCTTCCTGGCATATTTGGGTATGGGCTGCTTGTAACAGCTGTCAAACATTCCCATTTCCTCCAGCTCATTCCGCAGCTTTTCAAACTGGCGGAACAGGTCTCCCTTTCCTTCCCTGGTAATCTCCTTTGCATAGAGCTGGTATCTTCCGTCCCTCTCGTACACATCCACGGTGCCTGACACCGTAACCTCCTGGCCTTCCCTGAGCTCAAAATCCAGCCCTTTCCTCTGTCCTGCAAACATGACAGCAGCGATCTGCGCGCCGCCGTCCTTCAATGTAAAATAGATATGGCCTGATGTGTGGTACTTACAGTTGCTCACTTCCCCCCGAATGGAAATCCGGTTCAGGGCAAAGTCCTGTGTAAACATGTTCCTGATATATGCAGTTACCTGAGATACGGTGTAAACACTTGCCATACGTCCTGCCTACGCTTCGCTTTCCTTATTCTCCGGAATTTCCTGCGGCTCCTGAGAAGCCTGAATCTCCTGCGGTTCCTGGGGAACTGGAGTTTCCTGGGGCTCCTGAGAAGCCCGAATCTCCTGGGAAGCCTGAATCTCCTGGGAAGCCTGCGTTTCCCGGGGCTCCTGAGTCTCCCCGCAAACCCTGTTCTCTTCCGGCGCTTTGGCCTCTGCGGCAGCCCTGGCTCCCTTGACTACAAACTTGGCCAGTATTCCGTTTACAAAGGACGGAGAATCATTTCCGCCGAACTTTTTCGCCAGCTCCACTGCCTCATTGATGGATACCTTTTCAGGAATGGCGTCGTCGTGGAGCATCTCATACAGGGCCAGGCGCAGGATGGTCAGCTCCACCTTTCCCATGCGCTTGGTCTTCCACCCGGCGGCTGCCTGGTTCAGCTTCTCATCTATCTCAGGAATCTTCTCCATTATGTTTGCTGTTCTTGCCTGAAGATATTCACTGTCTGCCTCTTTTAATTCTACTTTATGCAATACCTGAAGAATACCCGACTCATCTACATCGTCTTCTTCCGGGGACTGGAAATACTGGCCCAGCTGGGCTATGGCCTCTTCCTGCGTCGGGTAGAAGTCAGCCGAGAACAGCATCTTAAAGCAATGCTCCCGCAATTCTCTTCTGGTCATTTTCTCTGCTTGTACTAAAAAGCGGTGGCTTTCCGTACATTTTCCTTTCTTCGTGATGTCCGCTTCTTCCCTTTCCTGGGCATGTCCTAAATAGCCCGGAGATGAAGCCGCTTTAGATATTATAGCAAACCCAGTGCATAAAAACAATAAAAAATGTATAAAACACTCCCCAGGCAACGCTCCGGGGAGTGTTTACAGATATTATATTAAACCGTGGTTTTATCTGCCTTCATCCATATTGACTCCGGCAATCTTTACATTCACATCCAGCACCGTCAGGCCTGTCATATTCTCAATGGCCGTGCTTACCTTTTCCTGAACCTGCTCACTTACGGACGGGATGCTGTATCCGTAGCGGATATTGAGGGACAGGTCTACCGACACATGCTCCTCCGTCACATCCACCTTGACGCCCTTGCTCAGATTCTTCATGCCCAGCTTGCCTACCAGTTCATTGGTAATGTTGCCGGCCATGGAATCCACTCCCTCCACCTCTGTGGCAGCCAGACCGGCAATAATAGCCACTACCTCATCCGCAATCTGTACCTCGCCTATTTTCTCTTTCTCGTATAATTTATGGGTACTGCGATTTTCCTCAGACATCACAACTTACCTCCTGTCAAGACTTAATTATTAGTATTATAACAAATCCGCAAGGATATGTATAGGATTAATTTGTGCGCCCTCTCCTGTCCTTTCTCCGGCCCTTTCTCCCGTCATTCTTCCCCTCTTTTTCTCAGCCGCAGCCTTTCAGACAGCGCATTTCCCCGTAAAAAGGCGGTCAGGAAGCATTTGATGACCGCGACAGTTCCTTCTGAAACGCGTTCAGGTCCTGTCCTTTCAGGGCCCGCTCCAGAAGCTCCGGCATTTTTTGGGGATTACAGGCAAAACAGGGCACATCCATGGACGCAATCCTGCCCGCTATCTGCTCGTCATAATAGGGCTTTCCGCCGTCCGCAATGGCCAGGAGGCAGACCACTGTCACACCGGATTCCTTCATCTCCCGGATGCGCCTTAGAAGTCCCGCCCGGTTGCCGCCTTCCATCAGGTCGCTTACGAGAAAGAACAGGGTTTTTCCCGGATTCTCCATAAACTGCTGGCAGTAGGCCACGGATTTCTCAATGTCCGTACCGCCGCCCAGCTGGAATCCAAACAGCAGATCCACGGGGTCTTCGCATTGTTCGGTCAGGTCCGTGATCTTTGTGTCAAAGGCCACGATTCTGGTTTTAACCGACGCAATGCTGGCCAGAATACAGCTGATAACCGAGGAATAGATGACCGATTCCCCCATGGAACCGCTCTGATCCACGTCCAGGATAACCGTATATTTATTGGCGGCGTTGGACGTGGTCCTGTCATAAAAATAAAAATGCTCCGGCACCAGCCTCTTTAAGTCAGGGTTGTAATTCTTAAGATTCCTGCGTATGGTGTCCTTATAATCCAGGGCCGCCGCTGACGGAATGGGGGAATGTCTCCTTCTGTCCACGGCAGCGGTCACTGCCCGGCGGATATCATCGGCCAGCAGCCTGTTAATTTCCTCCACAATTCTGGATATAAACGCCCGCACCTGGTCCTTGGACCGCCCCGGTATTTGGTCCTTTAAGGCCAGTATCATGGAAGCCAGGTTCATATCCGGCTCCAGGTTCTCCAAAAGCTCCGGCTCAAACAACAGCTGTTTCAGGCCGCAGCGCTCCATTGCATCGGACTGGATGATAGTCACCAGCTCCTTGTCAAACAGGGTTCTGACATCCCCCAGCCATTTGGAAAGGACAGGGGCAGAAGGGCCGTTTCCTGCGCCTCTGCCTCCCGGTACCTTTTTGCCGGCTCCGTCTCCGAATCCGCCGGAGTCCGTCTGATTATAGATGGATGCCAGGGCCTGGTCCATTAAAAGCTGTTCATCTGTCAGCTCCACACCGCCCATTTTTCCAAACTGGGGACTGCTTTCCTCCCCAAGTATCAGGCGCCATCGTTTCATTCTGGTTTCAAGCTCCATATATTCCACCCATCCTATATATCGTCAAAGTCAAAACCGTCCAGGCTGTCAAGCAGCTCCATTTCCTCTCCCTTTAACGGCCCGTTCAGTATCTCTCCTGCCTGGGCCGTATTCACCTGCCATATTTCGCCCAGATTCTCAGCCACATCCAGCTTTTCCCTGGAACTGAAATCAGCAAACGCCCTGCGTAAGAATACCAGGGCCCGCTTAAATTCCTGATCATCCAGAGTATCCATATAGGCGCTCAGCTCCCGCCATAAATCCAGCCTGGCAATAAGCGCATACCGGTTCTTCTTAGACAATCCTGCAAACCATCCTGCCCCCAGTTCCGCCGGAATCCCCCTGGAAAGACGGCGGCGGACCTGACGGCTTAATTCCTCTTCCTCCATCCGGCCCCGCTCCAGCAGGATGGCGGCAGCGAAACCGGATATGCCCGTGTTCAGGTCATCCCTGGAAGCTGTCTCCGCAAGCAGGCGGATAAAACGCTCCTCATCCAGAAAGTCATGGTGGAGACACAGGCTGTTGAGCTGATCCATGGCCTCCATAACGCCCTTTTCCGCCTGACTGCCACAGGTACAGGAATTAAGAAACACCAGACAGGCCCTAAGAAACATCTGATTCAGTACAGGCAGCAGGGGTGTGCTGTCCAGATGACGTATGTTGCCGAACCGCACCACAGCGGAAATGCTCTGCGCTGTACCGGCCAGCTCCATGAAGCCTGCCGCCTCCACCGAGAGCCCCTGCAGAATATCCGTTGCGTAAGCAACCATCTCCGGTATACCGCAGCAGCATGCGGCCTCAATGATATCCGCTGCCTCCCCAATCTGCTCCGCCTTCACGGCCTGCTCCTTCATGGCAAAGGATGCCGCGCCGGCCACAGTATCTCCCTTCAGGGCAGACTCCACCAATTCAATTTCCACTTCCGGGGTCCACCGGATATCCCAGCTCTCCGCCCAGGTGGCAGCTTCCTGCTGCTCCTTTCTCAGAACTGCGAAATGTACTCCCAGCACACGCAGGCGGTGCAGGAAAAATGACTGGCGCAGCTCCCGGTAAGCGGCTGCCTCCGATTTCACATTCAGTTTTTCCCGCAGGTCCAGGTTCAGGGTAAAGGCAGTCTCTGTCTTATACTTTTCCAGTTTCAGTTCCCTTAGCTGCCTGTAAAAATCGTCCTGCAGGCAGGTACGGCTGACTCCCTGGGGAAGCTCCCCCACAGCCGTTCCTATCTCCGTGTCCGCTATGGCTAATGCCAGTTCCGGCAGACTGCCGTGCCCCATGGCCGTCACTGCGGCGTCCCTCAAATCGCGCAGGGAGGGCACGCTGTATCCCTTAAGGCAGGCCAGGGACCTGGCCAGTTCCACTGCCTCAATGACCCCGGCAGAGGATACCGGAAAACCATGCTGCCTCTGATAGCCGGATATGGCTGTAAGGTAGCGGTAGGTTCCCATGTCCCTGTCGCCCTCCAGCAGTGCCTGCCACAGCATCCCGTAGTAGGCAGGCGCCTGATTGCCCGCCCCATAGCCGGAGCGTGTGGACAAACGGTAATAGGAATAAGGCATCAGCGTCACATTGCAGGGCACAGAAGGCAGCAATCCCAACTGCGCATCTGTCATGGCAGGCTCCTCTCCGGCCAGTCCCGCCACATGATAAGCACCTGTCACTGCCACGATTCGTTCTGCCTGAAATCCCTCCTTCAGTGCGTCCTCCAGCTTTCTTCTCATATATGCTTCCCGCACAAGTATCTCCGGCCAGTCGCTGTCACCGCCTGCTGTCAGCTCCCGCAGCTGCCGCCCAAAGGCGTCCGCGCCGTCCCGGTACGCCTCATGATTTTCTGAGTGCTCCATGACACGTTCCCAGAAGGTCTCATGGCCGTCCTCCCCGTTAAACCGGTCCAAAAGCCTGTACACATGCTCAGACGCAGAGCCGGACGTATGTTCCGGGGACGCCTGACCCTCCCCGGCCCGCCGGATTCCCAAAAACACATCCGAGGGCAGGTCCATAAACCGGCACTGCGCCCCATGTTCTTTGGCCCAGACAATGGCCTGGTATTCCGGAGAGTACTCTGCAAAGGGGTACAAAACCGTGCGTATCGGAGAGTCCTTAGTAAACGCCATGACTGCAAACGGCGGCTTGGTCTCCTCCCTCACCATGTCATCCATCAGCCCGTTAAAATCAGAGGGGCCTTCCACCAGAATCAGATCCGGCTGTTTTTCATCCAGAAAGCTTCTCAGATGATAGGCGCCGGCCGGCGACAGATGACGGATACCAAAACAATTCGGATGTCCCATCTATTGGTTCAACTCCTTACACTCTTTATAAAGTCCAAGCCACCGGCTGCCGCGTTTCTTCATAACATTTTCCAGGTATTCCTTCCACGCCAGTCCGTCCTTATCCTCATCCTTGACTACAGCGCCCTGAAGGGCGGACGCCAGGTCATAATCTGTTATTTCCCCATTTCCGAAGCTGCCTGCCAGAGCCATGCTGCCCGCTAAAAGCGAAATGGCCTCGGCAGTGGACAACACGCCTGAGGACGGCTTTACCTTCTGCCTGCCGTCCAGGGTCATGCCTCCCCGCAGTTCCCTGAAAATGGTGCATACCTTTTCCACCACCTCATCATGGGGAATCCCGGCCCTGAGCTCCAGGCTACCTGCCAGCTGCTCCACCCTTGACTTCACAATCTCCATCTCCGTGGACATATCGGACGGCGGCGGGAGGATAACGATGTTAAATCTCCGCTTCAGGGCTGCGGACATCTCGTTGACTCCCTTGTCCCTTGTGTTGGCTGTGGCAATGACGGAAAATCCTTTCTGGGCAGGCAGTTCCAGCGCCAGCTCCGGTATGGAGATGCGCTTTTCCGACAAAATGGAAATCAATGCGTCCTGTACCTCACTGGCGCACCTGGATATCTCCTCAAAACGGGCAATGCTGCCTGTCTCCATGGCGCGGTATACAGGGCTTTTTATCATGGCCTCCCTGGACGGCCCCTGGGCTATGAGCATGGCGTAATTCCATGAATAACGTATGTGCTCCTCCGTGGTGCCTGCGGTTCCCTGTATCACCTTGGTGGAATCCCCGTTGATGGCTGCGGTCAGGTGCTCGGACAGCCAGGACTTTGCGGTTCCCGGCTCCCCGATCAGGAGCAGGGCCCTGTCCGTTACCAGGGTGGCAATGGCGATTTCCACCAGCCTGCGGTTTCCGATGTATTTGGGTGTGATTTCCTTTCCGCCAACAGTTCCTCCCGTGATATAGGTGAGGACGGAACGTGGACTCATTCTCCAGCCCGTGGGAACCGGGTCCTGTTCCGCTGCAATCAGTGCGTCAATTTCCTCCTGGTAGAGCTGTTCCGCAGGCAGTCGCTGCACGCTCTCTTCTTTTCCTGCTATTTTTCCCATGATATCCTCCAAGTCTCACTTTATTTTCCCGCAGATATGGTCCGTCAGCCCTGTCCCGGCAGACCGGCAGCCTCGTTGATGGCCTTTCTGCAATAATCATTGGCATCCCAGCTTCTTCTCTCGGAGCTTCCTTTCGGGAAGCCGCACAAGATACGGTCGATCTCCCGAAGCTCCGTCTGACGCTCCTCTTCTGTCATGGGAAGCTGATTCATCTGATGCTGTACGGACCACAGTGATATGCCGGCATTGGGATTCTTTTTCACATATGTGCTTATAAGTCCCTTGAAATCCTTCCAGCCGCTCTGTGCCAGAATGCCGTACAGCTCCCGGTTATCCGTCACGGTCAGAGCCCTCTTATAAAAATAGGATCCCTTCTCAGCCCTTTTCGCTGCCGGCAGCATGGAGAACAGGATTTTGTCCCGGTCAGTTTCCCGTTGTCTGCCTGCTGCGTCCAGTCCCGCGGCTGTGTCATTTCCAAATATCCTGGCATCCATCAGCATATCCATCCATCGGGAATCCGGCTTCTCATAAAGCCTGCGCCCGATGCGGTGGGCTGTCCCGGACTTTTCGTCCACACGGCAGAGGATTTCACACTCCCCGTCTTCCCGGATACAGTGAATCCGGCCCAGCACAGCCAGCACGGCCGTTCTGGTCTTGCGTTTATCTTCTTTTCCCAGCAGGGAATCCCTGGGAATCTTTCTGCAATAGGATTCATAGACAAAGGCAGCGGGTTTTGTCAGAAAATCAGCTGCCAGGGCTGGTCCCAGCCAGCTCCTCTCCTGCTCACCGGCCAGCTCCCCTGCCAGGGAAATCAGCCGTTCATCCTGGCTGTAAATAATGGAATCTATCAGCATGGCGGGAAATTTCAGCCAGAACTCCGGGCCCGCCGGGTTCATACGGGCTGCCCTGCGGTATACTTCCTGCATGGCCCCGGAGCCTTTGCCCGGAAGGGCCGTAAGCAGCTGGCTCATAAGTCCGTCAAACTCTTTTTTGCTCATGGTTTCCTTTTGGTTCAGGGTTTCTTCTATTATCCCGGCCAGCCGGTCTGAAACCAGGTCGGATTTGGAAAAACGGAGATACCCCACGATCTCCCGCCCCTTCTTTTTAAACTGCTCCTCCCAGTATGCATCTGTCTCTTCCTGCTCCATCATGCCCAGCACCTGCTCTGTCATCTCCAGGCATAGTCCCTTTTCTGTCCGTGCCAAATCTAACAGCACGCCTGTGTTTTCCGTATTAAACCGGAGGGCATGGATAGCCTCTGCCCTCAGTTCCTTCTTCGCCCGTTTAAGAAGGCCCAGATAAAATTCATTTTCCGCCCCGCCGCATATGGACTCTATGACCCTGAGCCTGTGTATCCGCCCGTTATCCGTGGTCTCCCAGAATCCCCGCTTCACAAGCGGAACAATCTGTCCATCCTTCCCAGACAGAAACTTCTCTGCCGCATCTGCTATCTCCGCATACCGGTCCGAAAGAGCCGTTATGACAGCCGCCTGCAGACGGTAATCCTCAAAAACAAGGGGATGCTCCTCCATGGCCTCGGTGATGGGCACCAGCCGTCCTCCTCCGGACTCCGTCAGCGCCTGCTCCAGGGGATGAACCTGGCTGTAGGGCAGGCACGGCGCATAACTGCGTGATATCAGCTCCAGCGGCCGGGGCCCTGCCTCAGCCCCCGCCTCTGGTTCAGGCCGGGTCAGTGCATCCCCGCTGTCCTGTCCTATATGATAACCGGTCTCATATCCGGCCTGGGTACACAAAAGGGCCTCTGACAGGGCCAGGGCATCTAACAGACAGCCCGGACGGTCCTCACAGTCCGGTGCCATAACGTTCTCTGCCATTGTATACAATTTTTTTATCACCGGCACGGCCTGGGCCAGGGGCCGGATCTGCTCCACTGCCCTCCTGAGCCGGAAATCATCTCCAATCAGGTTCACCCCGGCCACTGCCGCTGCTCCAAGGCGCTCATGGAGTTCATATAATCCCTGCAATTCCATGGTAATTCCTCCCTTTCCTGGTTCTGTCCGTCAATAGAGCAGGCGGACCACTTCTTTTGCCGTGATGATTGAATAGGGGTGCAGACATATCCTATGTCTGCTCCTGTCATACCAGAGAACTCCGAACATCACCTGATTTCCTGCCATCTGCCTGTCAGGCAGGATGTCCAGGCGGCAGACAGACGGCCTGTCCCCCGGCCTGTCCTTCAGTTCTATGGTGCTGTTGCCGCAGTACATTATGTATTCCCGCTGCTCCCCCTTGACGCCTTCTGTGCCGACTGTCCCCAGCCCGTCATAGGATACCAGACAGCCGAACCGCCCGTCCGACAATGTGTTTTTAAGCTCATTCTTTGCCGCCTTTACCAGTTCGGGAAGGGATGAAGAGGCCTTATCACGGGCTTCTGCCAGCAGTTCTCCGGTCACCGGCAGGAATTCCTGTCCCTCCCAGCGTATCCTCCGTCCGTTCTCTCCCGGATAATACACCAGCATGGGCACCCTGAGCGCTTCCGTCACGGAATCCTCTTCCTTCACATACTTGAGGGCCTTCACAGGGCGGTAATTATAGGTAATATCAATCTCACCGCTGTCCAAATCCAGCCACCAGCCCTTGTCCACCAGTTCCCTTCTGGCCCCGTCATAGCTGACATGAAAGGACAGCTGGAGCAGGCGTACGTTTTCCTTTTTAAGCCCCAGCTCTATCAGCCTATCCAGGTTCCAGATTCCGCCCAGCTCCTCATACAGGACGCTTGCGTCATCCTCCACCTGGCCCTGCTCCAGCTTTTCCGTCAGATAAGCCCTTGACTTTTTTATCAGGGCCCGGAGAAATACCAGGATTCTTACGGCCTCTTTGTAATCCCCTTTTCCATCCTCCTTAAGCCGCGAAACCTCCAGCACAAGGGACTGCACCAGTCTTTGGGGACCCGGAAGGTAGTAATCCCCCAGCTGCTTTGCCAGGTCCTGGTATACCTTCACCGATGTTCCGTTCAGGGTTCCCAGTCCTGCCTCCACCAGCTCCCTCACCACCTTCTCCGCCAGGTCCAGTCCCTCCAGCTGTTTCTTAAGCTTCTTTGTCCTGGCTGCCTGATTCGTCTTTTTAGGGGCCCTGGGCCTGTCACCCTGACTCTCCTTTTTTCCTGCCCTGACATCCTTCTTCGCCCTTTTATCCAATATATCCTGGGGAATGTCACAGATATCCCAATGGCGGCCCTGTGACAGCTCCATCATGAGAGCCAGACCATGTTTGCACGGAAACTGCCTGCTGGGGCAGCTGCAGCGGCACACCGGGGCGTCATTGTCCGCAAAATCCAGGGTCACCCTGTAGGCCGAACTGCCGCTTCCCTTGCAGGAGCCCATGTAAAAGGTGTCGTCCTCTGACCGGGCATGTTCTGTGAAACCTCCGCTTTTGACAATTTTTCTTGCATTATTGACCGCATTGGCATTGGGAGCCATGGCGGCAATCTGCTGTTCCGGGATTTCCCTCATAATATCCTCCATCCTGTACACGAACTGCGGTACAACTATGTGATTGGTTATTTATTCCATTATACGGAAATTTGGAGGGGGTTGCAATGGAAAGTGGGGCAAAGCGTAAAAAGGCTGCCGCCTTTCCGGTCTTTCAACCGTTAAAGCGGCAGCCCGGCCTTCTGTGTTCCTTCTGCCTATTCTGCCATATTGAGCAGTGTAATGATAATCTGGTCTGCTCCCACCTCTGCCTTGCGTTTCACAATGTCCTCAATCTGGGCCCGCTGGGGATCCGTTATGGAAGGAGCGTTGATTACCACATCCACCTTATCCTTGGTGATGCTGACAACCGGATCTGAGAAGCCTTTTGCCATCAGGAGGGTTTCTGCGGCATTTTCCTTCTCGGAAACCTCGGTCAGGTCAATCATGTCCTGGATGGCCTGCTGTTTGGCTGCTTCGTCAATGCTGTCACTGTTAATCAGGCTCATCAGTGTCTCTTTGTTCTTGGCGCGCACCTGCTCCCTGCTGAGCTGCACGTTTGCTATGTAATCAGCCACGTTCATGCCGCTGGTCAGTACGGCTTCCCCGGGATTCTCCAGGCCGGCCTGGGCGGAGCTGTCCGTATCAGCCGCTGCCATCTGCCCCGGATCAGCTGCCTGGGTAGCCTCCTCAACTCCTGTGCCGTCTCCGGCCTGGGCCAGCTGTCCCTGGTCAGCCCCGGTATCGGCTGCCGCCTGGGCGCCGTCTGCGTCGCTTACCGCATCCAGGTCAGAAGGGTCCTGGTCCAGGCTGGGAATCTCCTGTAGTCCGGCCTGGCCGTTTAAGGAGGCTGCCTGGTTCTCCGCCAGGATATCTTCATCCGAAATGTCCATGGCGCCTGCCTCATACACCCGGTTGCCGCTTGCCAAATCCTTCTTCCCCGCGTAGTTCAGATATCCGGCTGCCGCAATCATGACAGCCAGTGTCGTGATGATGATTTGGTTCCTGCGGAAGAGACGTTTCATGTTCATGTCCTTCATGTGCTCTTTTACCTGTTTCATATTCTTGATTTTCATATCCTGCACTCCTTTATTTATTCCACCCTCTTTAATACTTTTATTTTATGTGCCGGCAGGCCAAATAATGCTTCCATAGCCTCAGAAATTTCAGCTTTTACAGTTGGGCTGCCTCCGCCCTCTGCGCTGATGATGATTCCCGATATCTCCGGACTCAGTTCTTTTTCAACAATGGGCGCGTTTGTACTGCTGCCGGAACCGCTTCCTGCCAGTATGGTATTCTCCTGTATCTGGTTGTTTGTCACATCCCTGGTGCCTCCCCCTGAATCCTTTTCCTGGGTGGTACTGGTATTCGTGGAGCGATCCACCCGCAGCACCTTTTCGCTGGAGGATTTAAGCACCACCATGACATCCACCTTCCCCACGCCGTCCACGGACTTTAATATATTCCTGATTCTGTTTTCCATCTGTGCTTCATAGGATCCGTCCTCGGATGTGCGGGCCGCCGCCGGGTAGGAATCTTCCCGGCCGTCTGATGCGCCTGCCCCATTTCCGTCCGGCCCCTGGGCCATCCCGTTTTGGGAGGAGCCCTGGCCAAAGCCGCTGTCCTCTCCGCTGCCGTTTGTATTGTCCTTTGTCCACAGCGGAACCGCCCCTGCGCCCTCTGTGCCGGCCCCCGCGATCTGCCCGCCGGCATTCTTATCCTTCTTGCTTCCTCCGGGCAGGGGAAAGGAGAGAATCATGAGAAGAACTCCTATAAGAAGCAATAACAGCCACTTTTCCTTAGTCATTTTTCCATTGAATCTGGATATCCGATTCTTCCAGCCCATAGTACTGCGCCACCTTTCCTGTTAAATGGTTTATTTTTTTGTCCGCCGCCATGCCTCCTGCCTCCCCCTCCCCCTGTTCCGGTGTGTCCCCGTTATTCTCCACGCCTCCGGTCTCCGGCAGCTCTCCCAGCTCCACATCCTCAACCTTCACACTGTCAATCCTCCCCGCGTCCACATTCACAGGCCTGCTCCCCATATAATCCCAGCTGCCCTGCTCTGTATCCGCCTTCTTCCCGCTGATGACCAGACCGATTCCTTCAATCTGCCCATAACGGCTGCTGTTTCTGTCACCGTCAATCTGTACGCTGGCTCCGGTGCATTCCAGTCCCTCCGCCCTGGCCATGGCCTCCACATCCGCTGCCACTGCCTGCTCATATTCACGGATGACCTGGTCCAGACGCCGTTCTTCCATCCCCCAAAGATCCTGCTTCAAATCATCCGTATCATTCTGAAAAGAAATGGATTTAAACATGGACGATATCTGCTCATCCAGGTGCAGCCCTCCTGTAAATGGGCTCACTACCAGAAGAATCAGGACCATGCCCGAAAAAAAGCGGATATATTTGCCGTATTTGGAATCCGCCAGAAGATTATTTACCACAGAAAGAAAAATCATGTAGTATATGATGTTCTTCACCCATCCATAGACAGCTTCCATAGGCATCTCCTTTTATTTAACACAATAGGTTCCGGGATTTTTCAGTCTGCTTTGCTAGGAGGCAAAATAATTTACATTGGTGGTGGCGCATGTAATGGCTATGGCTACCATAAACAGAAACATGGAGTAAAGCACAATCTGCAGCAGCAGCTTATGTCCTTTGGACACGCCCGACACACAGGACACCACCCGTTTGTCACACACAGGCTGCATCACGGCAGCCACGCACTGGTACATGATCATGAGGACTGTCAGCTTCATCACCGGAACAACGGATATGACAGCCAATACCACCACGGCCGCGGCTCCCATTGTATTCTTAATCAGCACCCCTGATCCCAGAACCATCTGGGCCATGGCCCCGGCTCCCTGGCCCAGCCCCGGAATCATTTCCATAAGCCGTTTCATTCCTGCCTGGCCTGCCGCGTCAGCATAGGGAAGTATCATGGCCTGTATGAGATGAAATCCCACCACCAGCCCGGTCAGGGTCCGCAGGCTCCACACCACGGCCTGCTCCAGCAGTTCAGTCAGCTTTGATAAAAGCGCCTCCTTTGCCACATGGCTTCCCAATACCATGAGCACATAAATCCTGACCATGGATATGAGGACTGTGCTGCACAGCCATTGTACCCCGGTCACTGCGCCCAGCATACACTCATACAGCGCCAGGGCGCTCATGCTGCCCCCGGAAAACGCCACCGCCATATAGTAGGCCGGCATGAGCAGCTTCATGAATTCCAGTATCTGTTCCATCACCTGGGCCGCCACCTGCAGACTGGCGGAAAAGCTGGCTGCCAGACATGTAAACAGCAGGAGATATGTAACGAAAAAACCTGTGTCGGAAATCTGGCCTCCCTTAAATACGGAAGAAACATTGGTAAATACAGCTCCAATCAGACCAATGGCAGCCACCTGAAACAGCATCTGGCTCCCCCTGTCCACCTGCGAGAACAGAGCGTTCTTAAGCCCCATTCCGGTCTGGCCCAGGATGCCCTTTAAGTTTCCTTTCATCAGCTCCTTCATCAGCCCCCAGAAGGAAAGTCCTTCCATTCCCCCGTCCTGCTGTCCCATGACATCATCCAGAAACTGCTGAAGCCCCTCCATTTCATCCTGAAGTCCCATGTCCTGCAAAGCCTGGTCCGCCCCTGTCTCTGCCCCCTGCGCCCCGCTTGCGTCCCATCCCCGGCCTGGGGCCTGTTCCCCGCCAATGCCTGTCCCCTGTCCCCCCGCCGAAGCGCCATAAACAGGTTCGCCTGCCCATCCCAGGACTCCGGCAAACAGCACTGCCAGGCCCCACAGGGCCGCGCTCCTGACTCCCCATTTCTTCCATCTCTTCATCCCAAAAATGTCTCCAATGTCCCAAAAAGCGCCAGCAGAATGGGCATACTGATACCCAGAATGGACAGCTTCCCGAATATTTCAATCTGGTTTCCCAGGGAACCGTACCCTGCGTCCTTGCAGATTCCGGATGCAAATTCAGCCACATAGGTAATGCCCACCATTTTAAGCAGGGTCACCAGATACACGCTGTTTACCTTGATATAGCCCTGAATCCGTTCCAGGGCCTCCAGTATATCCTTCAGCTTTCCGGTACCGTAAAAGAAGATAAAGGCGCCTGCCGCCATGACCATATATGCTGCGTATTCTCCCTTTAATCCCTTTAACTGCACCGCCAGCAGGACCGTGGCAATCCCCGCAGCCGCAATGGTAATAATTGTCATATGGTTTCCTCCCTGAAAAGGCGCGTTTTACAGCGCAAACAGATTCTTCATTGTCTCAAACAGGTCGTATATGTAAGGTATCATCCAGAATAAAACCAGCACCAGCCCAGCCAGACTCGTAAGAAAAGCCTGTTCATCCCGGCCGCTGTGCTTTAATACCTGGCAGATGACAGATACCAGGATTCCTACTGCCGCTATGCGAAATATCAGATTTACACCCATTGCCGTCTCCTCAATCTTCTTAAAATATATTTATAAATGTGTCCTGTGCCGCACAGTCACATCACCATCGTGAAGCATATGCCCCTGACTTGTCTTAAAACATTACAATCACAAGAAACATCCCGCCCATGATTCCCAGGCTTGTGTACAGCCTGCATTTCTCCCTCTGGTTCTGCCTCAGATAATCAATCGTCAAATCCAGCTGTTCCAGATACAGCTTCAGGGTCCGTTCCTGCATGTCCACATCCAGATACCCCAGATGCTCCCCCAGATGGGCCAGCTGTTCCAAATCCTCCTGTTCCAGGGGAATGGGGCCCGAATCCGTATTCAGGTTCATCACCTGGCGTTTCCATATCTCCTGAAGGGATTCTCCCTCCTGCATATAAATTCCCTCTGCCGCGGCCTCAAACAGGCCCCCCAGAGGTCCCGGCTCCCGTTTCCCCACCCGCTCCAGGGCTTCCGCCAGCGGCGCCCGGCTGTATGTAATCTCGCCTTTTAAGAAATATATCATCTGCCTCAGGGTTTCCAGCATCCTCAGCCGCCCTTTCCACTGCATGGCAGACCAGATTCCCAGTCCGCCAGCGGAAAACAGCACCAGAACTGCCCCTGTCCATTTAAATGCCGCCACCTTCCGACTCCTTTCCGCTTCCATCTGCATACAGGACATTTCCCCTGCCGTCCCATATAGACGCCACATGGCCTGCCGTTTCCCGGCAGTCCAGAAGAATCATCCGCTCAAAGGCGCCCTGTTGTATCAGCTCTCCCACAGCCGGCTTCTGCATGATATCCTCCAGCGAACTGCCGTGGATGGTGGCTGCCAGAGAACAGCCGCAGTTTCTCACATATTCAATGGCCTGCACGTCCTCCCTGCTCCCAATCTCATCCACCGCTATGACCTGGGGCGCCATGGACCTCACCAACATCATCATGCCCTGGCTTTTGGGACAGCAGTCCAGCACATCGGTTCTCATGCCCAGATCATTCTGTGGCACTCCCTGGTAGCAGGCTCCTAACTCAGACCGCTCATCCACCACTCCCACGGACACCCCCGGTATCCTTCTGCCGGATCGCTGGGTCCTGGGTCCGTCCGAGACCTGACGGATCATGTCCCGCAGCAGGGTGGTCTTGCCGCACCTGGGCGGCGATATCACCAATGTATTCAGGAAACGGCCATCGTCTGAATACAGATAATCCATCACCTGGTTGGCGCAGCCCTGAATCTGATGGGCTACCCGTATATTGATGAAGGAGATGGATTTCATAAGCCGTATATCCTGTCCAAAAGCCATGGTCCTGCCAGCCACACCAATCCGGTGCCCGCCCTGTATGGTGATGAATCCCTGACGCAGCTCTTCTTCCGCTGCATAGACGGAAAAGCTGCACATATATTCCACGGTCTCCTTCATCTGAGCCTGGCTGACCGTTACGATTCCGGCCCTGGCCCAGTACCGCTCCTGCTCCTGGCAGCGGCCGCTTCCCCGGATATCCCTTACCGGCGGATCGGGAACCCCCACCGCCAGGCTTCCATCTGTTTTAACCGCATATTCCCGGCCGCCGCAGATAAGCAGCAGCGGCTTCTGGGTCCTCATCCGTATCTCCTGTACCCTGTCGAAATCCACAGTAACCTGTCCAAGTACTGCACGCAGATCCCTTGGGAATATTTTTAGGACTTCTTCCCTGCCAGCCATAATCTTCACCCCTTTTACCTCAATATATGAAACGTGTCCAAAAATATGACTGGAGCCGAAAAAAAGGCAGCACCGGCCCGGCGGGGGCTGTGCTGCCAATTCTGATTCATCTGTGTCTGTTTTATCTGTTTTATCTGTCTTATCTGCTTCCTTCTATCTATCTATCTATCTTCTTCTCTTTACCTTCTTAACAATCTGGCCCGTAGGCCTCCTGTCAATCTTGTATACAATCTGCATAAACCGGGCCACCTCGTCCCAGGCTTCCCGGCTCTCAGGAACCAGGTCCATGCTCATCTGGAACACATGAAACATCCCCTCATACACGGACACCCGGCGCTTTACTCCGGCCCTCCGGGCATTCTGGGCCACCTCCAGCGTATCGCTTAAAAGCATCTCATGGCCGCCAGCCTGAAGAAGCATGGGCGGCAGGCCCCTGAAATCCCCGAATACAGGCGACATATAAGGATCCCTGGGATCAGCGCCGCTGATGTATGAGGAATTGTAAAGCATACTCTCCCGTGAATTGCCAAAGAGAGGATCATTTTCAAAATTAAATTCATAACTGTCACCGCTGCATGTCAAATCGGCCCAGGGGGACATGAGCACCAGCCCGGCGGGCTGAGGCATCCCATGGTCCCTGAGGTAAAGACACAGGGCCAGGGCCAGGCCGCCTCCTGCGGAATCACCGGCAACCACCACCTGGCCCGGCCTGTAGTGTTTTTCCTTAACCAGCCACTGGTAGGCGTGAATAACATCCTCCAGGGCCGCCGGATACGGGTGTTCCGGCGCCACCCTGTAATCCACGGTCAGCACATCCCCGCCGTAGCTGAGACGGCTGTAGCGCACGGAAAACTTACGGTAAATATTCTTCATGGGGCCTATATATCCGCCTCCGTGAAGCTGAAGCACCACCCTGCCGGTGACCACTCCCTCCGGCTTAAGATATTCCATTTTAAAGGGTTCCCTGTCAATAATTTCATACTCGTAGCCAGATGGGCATACCCAGGCCGGTTCCACGGGATTTTTCCTGAATTCCCCTGTCTGGATGGGTTTTCCCAGGGACGTTTCCATGATGTCGTGAATCATATCCCGCACCAGCGCCCCCCGTATACTCACATTTTTATTACGCATGCTTATCTGTATCCTCTCTGTAAATGCAGGGTCCCTCCGTTATCACAGATGAAACCGTCTGATGAGTTCGTTCTTAAACCTTCTGTCCCCCAGGAATATGGTCAAAGCCAGGATTCCCACGGTCAGTATTACTGTTATAATTGCCATGGCAGGGTGGGTGACCAGCCCTGCGGCCCACAAAATCAGCGGGATAAAGCTGAAAACCGTAATGGCGATCTGGTACATGAAATAGCTCTGCCAGTTCAAACGGTTCACAACAATGAGGAACACCACGGCCGCGTCCGCAAACAGTATGGTTCCCGGCACAGCATAGTTGACGGACCAGCCTTCAAATCCCAGGACCCGGTCTATCATCACAAGCAGAATCTGCATGCCAATGGTTTCTATCAGCAGTGATTTTCCCAGATTGGCATGGCGCAGGATGGAATACCGGAGGGTCAGGCCCACATAGGCGATACCCGGTATGGCAATGCCCGACCACCAGAGCCCGTCATAGGTAACAATATTAACCAGGCCCAGAAACAGTGCCACCACAGCCAATACACCGTAGCATACAAGCACCAGTTTTTTCCATATGCTCTCGTCATGCTGAATCACCGGATAATTCCCCTTATCCGCCTCCGGCATGATAACGCCGTTGCTCTCCAGCTCCACCGGAATGCCGTCCGCCCTCAGGCGGCCGAAAAAACATTCCTCCAGCCTGGAATCCTGGAATACCTTGGTGAAGGTGATGACGGTCCTGTGGCCGAAGGAACACACGCCGCATTTGGCCGGCTGGCGCTTTGACACCCCAATCAGCATGCGGAACCCTTCAATGTCATCCTGATACTCCCGGTCCATGGAGATAAGACCGATATTGGATAAGGTAATGGTATGGGCCCTGTCATTGCGCCGGAAGATGAAGCCCAGAGCCAGCCACTTGACAAACAGCGGAAGGATGCGGACATACCATTTCTTCTCATTTGAGACATTGTAGGAAATGGTCTCCTCCAGTTTTTCCTTCACTATCTTCTCGTCCATCTGCCTGCATACCGATGCGAGAATTTCCTCAAATTCATCCCTGCCCTGTCCCGGTTCATGGTCAATGGCTGTCACCGCGAAAAAGTTGGAGGCTGTGTCGGATCCGAAAAAGGCCCTTAGGTTAATGGGAAGGTTCACACCGATATGGCGTCCCTTCCGGCCTTCCTCCTCATATACTCTGGAAATGGACCAGATCAGGCAGGCGGTCAGGTACTTTGTGATACTGACCCCCATTTTACGGCTTACCGCCTTAAGCTCCCCTGTGTCCGCGTACCCGTGGACCACACTCTCCCCTCCAAAGGGAATATATCTCCCAGTAAGGCGCAGCGCCGGCCGGGAGCTGTAGCGTCTGGTCTGCATTTTCCGGTAATTCTTAAGGTAGCTGTCCTCTGTCTGGGTGGACACGCCTTCTCCCGGCCCCGCGCCGGTCCTGCGCCCTCCCCGCTTTAATTCCAGGTATCCTGCGGTCAGTTCCTTCAGGAAATTCACGGCCCCCATGCCGTCCGTCACCGCATGAAATACCTCCAGATTGATTCTGGTTCCATAATAGCTTACACGGAACAGGTAGAGCTGGTTGCTCTTGGGGTCGATATAGCGGCAGGGCCAGCTTCCCTCCTGCTCCACAAAGGGCTGGCGTTTGTTCTCCTCGAAGTAATACCAGAAAAAACCTCTCTTAAGCTTCACCTTGAACCCGGCAAACCAGGGCAGTACCTCTTCCAGCGCCTGTCCCAGCAGTCCGGGGTCTATCTCTTCTTTCAATGTTACGGAAATACGGAATACATTGCTCAGGTTTTCATTGGCTATCATGGGAAATATCTTACCTGTGTTATCCAGCCTGTGCCACCGTTTTCCCTGGGGATTCTTTTTCATAGCGCCCCTTTCTGCCGGCCGTCCCGCAGATTTCCTGCCGGTCCGGCGCAAACTGTATTTTCTGCCATTATATCTCTATCATCCTGCATTCACAACTATATTATACTTAATTTTTGTCTGCCCCATTGTTTTTGCCGCTGTTTTAGCCATTATTTTTGCCCCCCATGCCTTCTTTTGGCGTCTTTTGTTTTTACCCCGGATATGATATATTGGACCCATACGCCCGGACAATGGCGGGCTGCTTTCAAATTCCGCAGGAAATATCATGATTCCTCCTTTATTTCACCTAAAATAGGGGTATAACAACAAGAGGAGGTATCCCTATGAAAACCATACATACACATGCCCTGGAGCTTTCAGGAAGCAGCTATGAGGCCGGCCGCCTGCTGGGCAGCCGTCTGGCATCTGTTCCCAGTCTTAAGAAGCGCCTCTCAGGCGGTTTCCCCGGCTTCGGCCTGACGCAGTTTAACCAGGCCAGCCAATGTTTTAGCCGCTGGTGTCCCGGGCTTAACGAAGAGCTGGCCGGATTTGCCGATGCCCTGGGCTGCGCCCCTGAGCAGGTTCTCTATTACGGCATGACCTGGCTTACACCGCGCTGCAGCCACCTGGCCCTTCTGCCCTCCATGACTGCCTCCGGTCATCCCATGACTGCCAGGAATTATGAGTTTAACGATGAGGCAGAGGATTTTACCATCATAAAAACCTGCATCAAGGGAAAATATACGCATATAGGAACCAGTGTGCTGGGAATCGGCCGTGACGACGGCATCAATGAAATGGGCCTGACCGTTACACTGAGCTCCAGCGGTTTTCCTGTTGGTCCCCTGCCTGAGATGCGCAGGCCCGCGGTCACCGGTCTGCAGTTCTGGGCCGTGGTCCGTACCCTGCTGGAAAACTGTCGCGATGTAAAGGAGGCATTGTCCATGCTGAAAGACATGCCTGTGGCATACAACCTGAACCTGATTGTGTTGGACAGGGAAGGCCGCTGCGCCCTGGTGGAAACCCTGGACGGGCGTATGGCAGTAAAGACCATTGACAGTGACTCCGTGGAACAGGCCCTCTATGCCACCAACCATCCTGTGCTGGAGGAACTGATTCCCTATGAACCCAAAGCATTCGTCCACTCCATCCGCCGGTATGATAACATCACCGCCTTCCTGGAGCGGCACAAGAAGGGCATCACTGCCGGGCAGCTGAAGGATTTCTTTCTGACTCCTTATCCGGAGGGCCTGTCATGCAGTTACTACAGCCAATTTTTCGGCACCACAAAAACCATGGTCCTGGACCCTGTCCGGGGCAGTCTTTCCCTGTGCTGGGGAGGACGGCCTCAAAACGGCTGGCATGACTTTAACTTCTCGGATCCATTTCCCCAGGAAACCGCTGCCATCGAAATCCATAACCAGACAGCGGACCCATCCATCTTTGCATACAGGAGCCTCGTATGAACTACAACAATGCCATAGAAAAAACCATCCTGTTTATAGAAAGCCACCTGACCGCATCCTTCACCGTGGAGGATGCGGCCAGGGAGGCGGGATATTCTTATTACCATTTAAACCGGCAGTTCTCCGCCGTCCTCGGGGAGAGCGTCGGCAGCTATATTAAAAAACGGCGTCTGTCCCACGCGGCCAGGGAGCTCATCTACACGGAGAGACGCATCATCGACATTGCGCTGGACCATGGTTTTGAATCCAGCGAAGCCTTCAGCAGGGCCTTCAAGGCCGTCTACCACACAAGTCCGGCCGGCTACCGCAAAAACAGGCTGGATGTCATCATAAGCCAGAAACCAAAAGCGGACCAGCACCTGCTGGCCCACCTGACACAATCCTTGACGGTCCGCCCCCGGATTGTGGAGATTCCCGATATCCTCACCGCCGGCCTGCGGGATCGCACCACCCTGCGAAACAACCGGATTCCCCAGCTGTGGACCCGTTTTCTTGACCTCATGCCCCAGATTCCCGATCAGATCCCCCGCGGCCGCGGCTTTGGCATATGTGAATCCTGCGGTGAGGGAAACACCCTGTACACCATGAACGATGATTTGCTGTTCTCCGAGGTGGTGTCCGTGGAAGTCAGCTCCATGTCGGTCCTTCCTCCTCCCCTGGTGTATAAAACCATTCCCGGCGGAAAGTATGCTGTGTTCACCCATACAGGCTCCCTAAAAAGCCTGCCACTGACCTATCAGTATATCTGGGGCACCTGGTCCCTGACCACCCAGGAGAAGTTGGACGGCAGGGAGGATTTTGAGATGTACGATGAGCGGTTCCTGGGATTTAATCATCCTGACAGCCGGATTGACATTTACATTCCGGTCCGATAACCCATACCAGTCCGATAACCCATACAGGGAATCATCTGTATGGGCACTCTTACTTTTCTTCCCCCCTGATGATTCGTTTCATACGTGCCAGATCATCCATGGTCAAAAGGCCATTGTCCATGTATTCCTCATACACCACCTGCGTGGCCTCCACAAAGGCCTGCCGCTCCTCCCTGGAAAGGGTGTAAATTTCTGCGTTGGCCCGGATATTTTCCATTGCCTGCACTTCATTTTCATCAATGAGACGGTTATTTTCCTTCATCATCTCTTCCGTACATTCTGCCAGAATCTTCTGATACTCCGGGGGCAGCGACTCGTACCACCTGGTATTTACATAGAAGGGTTCCGGGTGGAACTGGTAATTCACTTCTGTAAAATACTTCTGGACCTCATAAAACCGCATACCAGAGGAATTGACCCACGGATTTTCCTGACCGTCAATGGCGCCTGACTTCAGGGCCATATACAGGTCGTTGTAGGGAACAATCATGACCTCGGCTCCCAGGGCCTCCAATGTTTTATTGATGGTGTCCATGCCGTTGGAGCGCATCTTAAGCCCTTTCAGATCCTCCGGCCTGCGGATCATCCGCACGCTGTTGGAAAACTGCCGGAATCCGCCCGCATCGCCGATTCCCAATATGGTGGCTCCGCTTTTCAGGGAATCCATGCTTATTTCCCTGGCAAATTCGGAGTTTACCAGCCGTTCTGCCTGGGTTCTGTCTTCGCAGAGAAAGGGAAGGGAAAACACAAGCATCCTGGGAACTATCTCCAGCTGTCCCCCGCGAAATCCCTGTATGGTGCCGTCGCAGACCTGTTCCAGCATGGATGCCTCGCTGCCCAGCTGACCGGCCGGGTAGATATCCACCTGGATTCCGCCGTCTGTTTTCTCTTCCAGCAGCTTCTTAAACAGCAGGAAGGACTGGTGGCGCGGGTTGTCCACAGGCTGGGAATGGCCAATCTGCATGGAATATATCTTTTCAGGTTTTTTTTCCAAACCCTCCTTCCCCTGTCCGCCTTCTTTTATTACTGCATTTGGACCCTGGCCTGCATCCAGCCCCAGACGCGCATCCGCGCCCCGGCCTGCGGCGGATGCCATCTCCTCTCCCCCTCTGTCAAAACCGCTGCAGCCTCCCAGCACCAGCACCATCAGAGCCGCTGTCAGAATCCCTGCCCTGTATATTGTTCTCATTCCCCGTCATTCTCCTCTCTGATGCCTTCCGCCTGCTCATAGCGGAACTTTAACGGAGACATACCTTCCATTTTCTTAAATGTCCATGTGAAGTAATTCGGCTCCGAATATCCCACCATACCGCTTATCTGCTTGATGCTGTAGGTCTCGTTTCTCAGCAGTTCCTTTGCCTTCTTCATCCGGATCTGAATCAGGTAATCCACCACCGTGGTTCCCATATACTGCTTGAAAAGGCGGTTTACATAGTATTTGCTGAACCCGGCCTCCGAGGCAATGGTATCCAGGGTCAGGCGTTTCTGGTAATGTTCCTGTATGAAGGAACAGATGCCCTCCACCTCCCTGGGCATGTCCCTGTCCTGTTCCGCGCCCTCCTCCCCGCACCGGGTCCGGGCCACCATGTCCCCCACCCGCTCCCGGGCTTTCTCATAGCTTTCCTCTATCTGGCTGACATCCACAAAGGGGGTTCCGCTTCCCATCATAAAGGCAATCTGCTGCTGTTTTAAAATCGAAGCCAGGAATTCTTCCATCCTCCTGAAAATCCCCGGAAGCACATCCGGCTCACGGCAGAAAACAACAGCCGTAACCATGTGGTTTGTCTCGCTGAACATGACGGTCAGGTCCAGATAATCAAACTCCTTCCTGACAGCCTGAAACAGCTTCTGCCTGGCGCATTTATCCAGGGAGCCCTGGAGGCGGATGCAGAAACAGTTTCCGCTGCACTCAGTTCTGATGTTTTTCAAATCCAGATAGTAGAGCACCTCCTCCGGCATATTGCCCAGAACCATATCATGAACCATCTTGCTCTCCATCATATCCAGGGTCTTTAACAGCTTTGTTTCACGGTACTCCTTCTCCGCCTCCGCGTCCAGCTCGTCAATGGCCCGCATGATTACATTGATAAACGCCTCCTTTTTCACAGGCTTTACCATAAAATCCACTGCCCCAAGGCGCAGTGCCTCCACTGCATACTCAAAATAGTCATAAGCAGTGGAAAACACGGCCCGGAACCTGTAATCCTGACTCTTTATTTTTTCCAGAGCCTGGAGGCCGTTCAGGCCGGGCATGTTGATGTCCAGCACAATGATATCCGGCCTGTCGAGCATCACCCGCTTGATAACCTCTGTTCCCGAAGCACATTCTATAACCTGGTCTATATCCAGGGAGGATTCATTGATAAAGAAGCGCAGTGCCTCCCGCTCCAGTTCCTCGTCATCTGCAATCAATATTTTATACATCTTCTTCTCCCCTGTGCAGGTAAATACTGACAATGGTGCCTGCACCTTTTTTGCTCATGATTTTAAGACTGTCATCCCTGCCTGTATATAAGGAAAGCCTCTGCCATATATTCCATACTCCAATCCGTTCCGGCTGCTTCTCCGAAAGACGCCTCCTGATCCTCTCCAGGCGTTCCTTTTCTATCCCCATTCCATTGTCGCAAATCCGTATCCGTATATAATTCCCCGTCTTTCTGACATCCAGAATAAGGGTTCCCCCTTCTTCCTTGGGCTCCAGGCCATGGATTACCGCATTTTCCACAAGGGGCTGCAGGGTAAACCTGGGAAGCGTCACAGCCTGTTCCAGCTTCCTGTCATGCCTGACATCCACGTTCAGCCTGGATGAAAAACGCATCTTCTGGATCTTCAGGTATTCCTCTGTAATTCCCAGCTCCTCTCCCAAAAGGGCCGGCATCTGAGCGTCCGCCAGGTTATAGCGCAGCAGCACTGACAATGAATCCAGCATGGTCAGCGCCTGTTCCCGGCGCCCCAGCATGACGGTCCTGTTGATGCTGTTTAAGGTATTAAAGAGAAAATGGGGATTAATCTGGCTTTGCAGCGCAAGGAAACGGGCCTGGCTCAGCAGCTTTTCATACTCCTCATTTTTGCGCTGTTCCACCAGAAGCTGCTTTTCGCTCTCTATTTTTTCCTTCAGGCTGAAGGCCATATGGTTAAATGCCCGCGAGAGCATGCTCACTGTATTTTCCCCGGAGCTCTCCTTAACGTGCGCGTCCAGATTTCCCCTGCCTATCTCCTCCACCTGTTTTTTAAGCTCATTTAAGGGCCGCGTCACCCTCACGAATATATAGCTGGCTGACGCCGCAATGAGGACACAGGCAGCTGCCACGGCTCCCATGTTGAATGCGGTCATCACCTTCCGTCTGTAGGTCAGCTCCCGGTTGCTGTCCACACTGGACTCCAGCGCATACTGGAGCAGTTCATTGGTGTATTTCTCCAGATATCCGCCGATGGTCTGGCTGTAGTAAAAACTGTCATAATACCTGTAATCGCTGCCGTTGTACAGAAAGGAGGCATTGCAGCATTCACTGTAGTATGACTCAAAGGACTGGTCAATTCCCCGCAGAAGATACCAGGATTCCTCATTGGTGCTCTCTGTATACAGGATATCTATAACAGACCTGGCTTTTTCATAGGTATCATTAAACTCAGCCAGGGTGGTGCGGTTTCCCGTCTTCATGTACTCCTCAAACAGGATGCCGCTCTGGAGAAAATGGTTTTTCAGCTCCAGAATGGAGTAGTACTGGTCGATTTCCTTTTGATATCTGGCATTAAACTGGTTAAACAGGGAGTGGTTGTAAATGGAAAATGAGAGAAACAGTATCAGCATCAGAAGCAGCACCGCATTGATTTGGGCGCCCACTGAAAAACAGAACTGTTTCCACCAGAATGTTAGTTTCTTCATCTGAACACTCCTTCGCTGAAGCTGACCTCCGGTTCCTCCGTAAGCGTTTCCACCCAAACCTTATGGAATTGCTCCATGCTCTGCTTCTGGTATTGGTACGTGCTCTGCGCGCACTTTTCCACGGCCTCCCTGTCCTCCTTGGAGAGCGAGGTCAGATTTTCCGTGTTAATGATCATCACATCCGGAAGGCACCACGCATCATTTTTGGTGACAAAATGAATATACTGGTCGTAGTTATTGCATATAAATTCAGAAAATGAGGACTCAGCCCCGTCGATATTGCCTGATATCAGCGATTTGTATGTGTTGGTATTGACGGAGCCTGCCAGCTCGATTCCCATATCCCGGAAAATCTCCGCCATCAGAGCGGACTCGCTGCTCTCAATCTTCTTGCCCTCCAAATCCTTTTTATCCAGGAACGTTGCGTCTGTGCCGTAGAAGCACCGAAAATCGGGGTAATACCAGACCAGGGGCGTGATGCGGTCCATCTGGCATTCGTCCCTCAGAGTTTCCTCATTGCTGTGTATCCACTCTGTCTGTGCGTCTCCGCCTGCAAAGTTGGAAGGGACAAAGTATTTTCGGATGGATTCCACCTCCTCCGACAGCTCCAGGACATTGACGCGGGCCATGGCAATACCGCCGAACTTTACCTGTTCAATGATTTCCGTGGGGGTTCCCAGGCTTCCGTTATAGTAAATCTTGACCGTTACCCTGCCCTGGGTTTCACGGCTCACCATTTCCGCAAAATACGCCATGGCCTGGGCGGAGGGATGATTCTCCGGCATGGTCTCCGCCAGCCTCAGGATTACGGCCTGGCTCCGGGGAAGGGACGGACTCTCCGGTCCGCCGTCAAAAGCGCAGCCGGTAAGAAGGACGGATGCCGCCATAAGAACCGCTGCCAGGGCCTTTGTCAGGGCTGCTGATGTCTGCGCGGGGATACGTGGATGCATATTCAAAGTCACGTGAGACCTTCCTTTCAGGAAAATAAATTTTGCGGACATTGTATCATAACTCCCTCCTTTCCACAACACCAAATACCCTCAACCGAAGCTGAGGGATATTGGATGCCATATGATTTTATTTTACAAGCCCCAGTACATTAGGGATGGTCATGGAAATGGCCGGTACATAGGTCACCAGTAACAGTATGGCCGCTGTCACTGCAAAATATGGAAGAAGTGTCTTAAATACTTCTTCAATTTTCACATTTGCCACCTTGCAGCCTGTAAACAGAATAGGTCCTACCGGCGGCGTGATTGTACCGATGCACAGGTTGAATACAATCATGATTCCGAAATGGATGGGGTGCATGCCAAAGCTGGTGCAAATCGGAAGGAAGATGGGTGTAAATATAAGGATTGCCGGGGTCGGGTCCATGAAGGTTCCCACCACCAGAAGCAGCAGGTTCATAATCAGAAGAATGGCAATCTTGCTGTTGGTAAGTCCCAAAAGTACATCCGCAATAATGGCAGGTATATTGGTAAAGCTCATAATCCAGCTCATGATGGACGATACGCCAATCATGAATATTACAATGGCAGTCATCTTTACGCTGTCTAACAGAATCTTTCTTAAATCCCTTATCTTAATGCTACGGTAGATAAAGCTCAGCAGCAGGGAATATACAACCGCGATAGCGGAACCTTCCGTGGCCGTAAAAGCCCCTATTAAAATACCGCCAATAACAATCACGATCAAAAGCAGGCTGGGTATGGCCGCCCATACGGTTTTCAACACAATGGCCAGGGTGATTTCATCCCGGTTTCTGTATCCGCGTTTGGATGCCATAATACCCGCAATCACCATTACTCCGATTCCCCATAAAAGGCCTGGAAGATATCCCGCCATAAACAGCGCGGAGATTGACACGCTGCCCGCAACCGTGGAGTACACAATCAGGGTATTGCTGGGAGGAATCAGCATTCCTGTGGGTGCGGATGCAATATTGACAGCCGCCATATAATCTTTTGAATAGCCCTCTTTTTTCTCCAGCGGCCCGATGGTTCCGCCGATAGCCGCGGCTGCCGCCACGCCGGAACCGCTGATGGCTCCGAACAGCATGTTGGCCACCACATTGGTCTCTGCCAGGGCTCCCGGCATCCTGCCGCTTAAGATTTTTGCGCAGTTCACCAGCCGTATGGCGATACCGCCGTTATTCATGATATTCCCCGCCAGTATGAAAAAGGGTATTGCCAGCAGCGAGAAGGAATTGACGCCTGTAAATACCTTCTGTGCCGCTGTTCCCATGGCATTCTCAAAGGGAAGCACGCACAGCATGGCGATGGTGGAGGCCAGACCGATGCTGATACTGATGGGAATTCCCAAAACCAGCATGGTCAGCACGCAGACCAGCATAACCAGTGCTACAAGTATTGCCTGATCCATAATTCTATCTCCTTTGTTCTTAGATTTCTCTCAGTTTTTTTGCCAGCTTCATCTCATTGTAGACAAAATAGAAGAGGATGAAACATGCGCTTACAGGCACTGCCGAATAGATAATTCCCATGGGAATCTGAAGCGCCGCGTCCATCTGAATCATTTGGCTTGTAACCTGCTTATAGCCGCCGAATATCATGACGCCTGCTGCGAATAAGGCAACCATCAGTTCACCCAGCATTTCAACAACCACTCTTGTCTTTGGAGGCATATGGTCACGGACAAAGCCGATATTCATATGCTCCCGCAGCCCAAACACATAGGCCGAACCATACATAACCATCCAGACAAACATATACTTGGAAAGTGATTCCGTATATGCGTTGGGACTGTTAAAGAAATATCTCACAACAACCTGGAAGGTTACCAGGATTGTCATGACAGCCAATAGTACCACACATACCCATTCGATAATCCTGTCCAGGATTCTCTTTGCTGATTCCATGAGTCATGACCCCGCTTTCTGCTAATCCCTGTTAGTTGGCAAGGCTGCGAATTTCTTCGTATAATGCCTTTGCGCCCTCGCTCTTCATTGTCACATTGTCGATAACAGGCTGGCATGCTTCCTGGAACGGAGCGATATCCACATCAATAAACTGGGCGCCAGCTTCCTCTGCTGTCTTTTTTGCACCCTCAAGGTTTTCATCCCACAGCTGGAATTCGCGCTCTGTGTATTCCTTGCAGAGATCCTTTAAGGTCTGCTGGTCCTCTTCGCTCATCCCCTTTAAGGTGGCTGTATTCATAACCAGGAGATCCGGAATCATCAGATGACGTGTGTAGGAGAAGTAAGGAGCCACTTCATAGTGTTTTAAATCTGCATAGGTAATCTCATTATTTTCGCCGCCGTTGATTACACCCTGCTGAATCGCGGTATAAACCTCTCCCTGGGCCATAGGTGTTCCCACTCCGCCCATTGCATCCAGCATAGCGATACAGGTCTGGGATTCCATAACGCGGATCTTGTAGCCCTTTAAATCAGCCGGGGTCTGAACCGGCTTGTCTGTATAGATGCAGCGCGCTCCTGCTGTAAATGCCGCCATAACGCTGAAATTGTTGGCTTCTGTACTTGCAAAGATATCGTCCAGGGCTCCGCTGGTAAATACCTTTTTCTGATGTTCCACGCTGTCATAGGCGTAAGGAAGGCCCAACACGGCAAAATCAGGATTCACATTTTCCACAATGGAGTTTGCCACCATGGCCATCTGGATGGTACCGCTCTGTACCAGCTCAAAGGCATCCTTCTGTGAGCCCAGAAGCTCGTTGGGGCTGATTTCAATTCTATATGCGCCGCCGGTTGCCTCATAGAAAGCATCGCTCATCTCGGACAGCGCCAGATACTGGGGATGCTTCTCCGACTGGTTAAAAGCCAGCTTTAATGTAGTTGTCTTTACGTCCTTTTCAGGTGCCTTGGCCTCGCCTGCCTTGGTCTCTCCGCCTGCGGCCGGTGCTGCTGTGGTTGCGGACGCGGACGCGCCTCCCCCGCATGCAGTCAATGACAACGCGGTTACCCCGGCCAATACCAATGTTAATGCCTTTTTCATCATAATCTTTCTCCTGTTCTCCCCGTTGGGATTCTTAACGTTTTCTTTACAGGAAGATTATAAACTTTTCCGCTTTAAATTGAACTACAAAAAATGGGCCATGTCCTATAAGAAATAAGACATGGCCGCAAGATATTGATAGTGTGGATGGGCAATATTTTATAGTTTTAAATTTTCTCAGTTCAAACGGTCCTGGCCTCATCACTGTGCCAGCCGTTTTCCTCCGTATAAATCGCAAAACGCTTTATAATCTGGGTTTTCCCATGTTTTCTCCTCGAACGTTGTGTATGATACGACAACTGCTTTAAATGTATCCACACCACAATCTTCATCAATGGCATACCCCTGGGAATCACCATAAGAACTGCCTGGAACCAGATTAATATTCTCAAATAATACTTCCGTCACATATGTGGAATCGCCATAGCTCAGATGTCCCTTGATTTTCACAGGAAGACCATTGGCATCCCAGCCAACATAGGCCACAACCGCATCACGGATGTCCTCCTCTGAATTATTCTGAATTACGGCCTGAAGCATATCCGGATACAGTGACTTATATCTCTCATCCTGAACCACATACTTTGTGCTGCTCACAAACACCGGCTGTCCGGCCAAAGATGCCTCCAGTTCTTCCGCGGATGCATTTTCCACTCTTGTCCCTGACGGAGCCTCTGACTTTGCAAAAGTCACATCCTGCATCTCCACTTCAATTTTAATATCATCGGAATACTTCTTTCCCTCATAGGCCTGGCGGAAGCTGTCTACATAAGGATTCTTCCATTTGTCACCATCAAATGTTTCAAATGACAGTATGATGGGTTTAAATGTATCCACCTTACAGGATTCATTAATGGAAAAACCGAAATCCTCCCCAAATGTACTTCCGCCCACTAAATTGATATCACTATAATTTACTTCTGCAAAATAGTCTCCTCCTGAAAAGTCCATGTTGCCCACCAGCTTAACCGGAAGATGATTGCTGTCCCAGGCCACAAAAGCAAGAACCGCATCTTTAATGTCCGCATCCGTGTTATTCTGAATCACCGCATTCAGCATATCCGGGTAAAGAGACTTATACTGTTCATCCTGTACAAGGTATTCCGACTTAACAACCGAAACCGGAAGGCCTGACAGCAACTCATCAAATTCTTCTACAGACAGTTCCTTTACCTCTTTAGGAGGAACTGTAGTTTCAGCCTCAGTGGTTTCCTTTTGTGTTGTCTCCTTTTGCATGTCCGCTGTTTCGGACGCACTCTCCTGTGCCTTCTCCGTGTTTGTTGCAGCGGATGTCCCCGAACCTCCGCAGCCCCCTAAAATCATTGCAGCTGATAAAATCACCAGAAACGATTTTTTCATATGTATACTCCTCCCCTTTTTTGTTTCATTTTAACACTTATTCAGGGAATCGTCCACCTAATTGTAACGCATTGGTAACTATTGGTAATTATCCAGCTGTTTTTCAGCCACTTTTATTAACTACAGATGCTTTATACTCCCACTACTTATGATACGGCTCCCCCGAAATAATCCTGTAACTCCTGTAAACCTGTTCCAACAGCACCACCCGCATCAGCTGATGCGGAAATGTCATCTTAGAAAAGCTCAGGGCAAAGTCCGCCCGCTTCATAACGTCCCCGGACAATCCCAGCGAACCTCCTATGACAAACACAATATGGCCTACCCCATCCACTCCCAGCCTCTGAATCCTGCCTGCCAGCTCCTCGCTGGTCAGCATCTTCCCCTCAATGGCCAGGGCAATGACGTAAGCCCCATCTTTAATATTAGAAAGGATGCGCTGTCCTTCCTTTTCCCTAATCTGCCGCTCAATGGCCTCGCCGGCCCCGTCCGGCGTCTTTTCATCCGCTACCTGGATGATATCCAGTTTACAGTAGCGGCTCAGGCGCTTGGCATACTCCCTGATGGCATCCTCAAAATATCGTTCCTTAATCTTTCCAACCGTTACAAGGGTAATCTTCATCTGCTAAAACTCCAGTATCATATCGTACCACACAGCCCCGCCGTGAACGGATTTGGAAATGCCCATATTCACATATCCAAAGGTTTCATAATACCCAATCAGCCGGTCTTTACAGGTAAGAATAAGTCCCCTGCGCCCCTGGCTCCTGGCCCGTTCAATCATGGCCTTCATCAGACGGGAAGCCACCCCACGGTGCCGGTATTCCTCAATCACATCCAGGCCGAATATACTCTGGTAGGCGCCCTGCGGCTCATGGAGTGAAGTATCCTCAAACATCTCGTCCCCAATGGTCCTCTCATTTGTGACAGCGCCATTGATAAACCCGATGATTCGGTTTCCATCCTCAGCCACCAAAAAACTCTGAGGAAATACATCCAGACGCTCCTTCAAACTTTTTCTGTCTGCTGCCTCCGCTGCCGGAAAGCAGGCTGCCTCCACCTGCACCACTGCGTCCAAATCAGCCGGTACCGCTGTCCTTATGGTAATACCATCCATCTTCTGTCCTCTTTTCGTATCCTTTGCTGTTCTTAAGCCTTTACCCTGAAATAGTATCCCACGCCCCACTTCGTATGTACATACCTTGGGTCGCTGGGACTGGGTTCGATTTTCTCACGCAGCCTCCTCACATGGACATCCACGGTACGCACATCCCCGCTGTCCATGGCCTTATTTCCCCATACATAGGTCAGAAGCGCTTCCCTGCTGTATACCTTGTTGGGATTGCGTACCAGAAGCTCCAGAAGGTCAAATTCCTTGGCTGTGAGATTGATTTCCCGCTCGCCGATAAATACCCTGCGGCTCTCTGTATCCATCTTAAGGTCCCCTGCGCCAATCACGCCGGATTCCGTCTCCTCCCGCTTCTGACGTTTGCTCTTCCCGCTTCTTCGTATGATGGCCTTGATTCTGGCCTTGACCTCCAGTATGTTGAAGGGCTTGCTGATATAATCATCGGCGCCGTACTCCAGCCCCAGAATCTTATCCATGTCGCCGCCCTTGGCCGTCAGCATAATGATGGGCATATCCGAAAACTCACGTATGGCCTGGCACACCTCATAACCGTCATACTTGGGCAGCATCACATCCAGAAGCACAATATCATATTCTGTCTTTTTGGCCAGTTCAATGGCCTCCTCGCCGTCATATGCACAGTCCACTTCCATCCCGTCCTGTTCCAGACTGAAGCGGATTCCTTTTACAATTAATTTCTCATCGTCAACCACTAATACTCTTGCCATGTTCCATTCCCCTTATCTATTATTAAACGGCGGCCCGATAACCAAGGCCGCCTGCCGTCATTTACACTGTAATACTGTCCTTAATCTTTTCAAACGCAGCATCCTTGATACCGGATACATTCATAATATCCTCAATGGACTTAAATCCGCCAAACTCCTGGCGGTAATGGATAATGTCATCTGCCCTGGACGCTCCGATTCCCCTGAGGGTCATCAGTTCTTCCCTGGAAGCCGTGTTAAGATTCACCCTGGCCTTAGAACCGCCTTCGCCGCTCCCTGTCCTGCCGGACGTCTGAACGCCTGCTGTTCCGCCGCCCATGGATATACCTGACTGGGTCAGCCCACGGGCCTTCCACTCCTCTGCCTGTTCACGGTCCGGCACCTGTATCTTCATGCCGTCCTCTAACACCTGGGCCAGATTCAGATAATCCGGCACTGCTGCTTCTGAGAATCCTCCCGCCGCCTCAATGGCCTCATATACCCGGCTGCCTGCAGGAAGTCCATATACGCCCGGCGTACTCACCAGGCCGCATACATGAATATATACCAGAGGCATATCTTCCCCGGACAATATATCCTCCCGGGGCAGCGTATCTTCCCCGGACCGGCTGCCTTTCTGGGGCAGCATGCCATCCTGTCCCGACGTACCTTCCTGTCCCGGCACACTGTCCTGTACACGCAGATGCTCTCCATCCGCGTCCCCGGACATGGCCCCGGCCCCGCCTTCCGGTTCGTTCCGGTACCGCGGGCCTTCAATCCCCCCACGTTCCTCAACAGCGAAACCACTGTCAGACTCCAATGCCATAACCATATTTTCCGGTCTGATATCCCGGTTCTTCACACTGCAGCTATAGCATATGCCTGCAGCCAACATACATATGACAATCACTGCCAGTTTTATTACTTTGAAAGATGTAAGTTTCATCTTGGGCGGTATCCCTCCTTCCAGAGAGCACCGTCCCAGCCTGATACTCCTATTCTATCGGAAACCCCCTGCAAATACAAGCGTTAATTTCCAAATTTTATCTTTCAAAAATTACAATTCCGCCTATGGCAATGACCGCCCCGATTATCTTGTTCCACGCAAAGGGGGCTTTCTCAACGCCAAACAGCCCGAACAGCTCAATGGCATAAGCTATGATTATCTGAGAGACCACAATCAGAAGAGCCGCCTTGGCCGGTCCCAGGCTTCCCATGCTCCGGATAACCGTGTAGGTGATAAGTGCTCCCATGATACCGCCCACAAGCACATATTTGGGCGTAACCTGCATGAGGCCGGCCACAGGCTCCCTGCCTGTAAACAGCCATATGACCACGCAGGTAATAAAGGCCGTAAGCTGTACCCAGCCCGCAGCCACCCAGACGCTGGTCTGCTTTGTCACTTCCGTGTTAAATACGCCCTGTATGCTCATTAAGGCGCCTGACAGCAATGCTATGATAAATCCCATGTATTATTTTCCTGCCTTTCCATTCATTTTACCGTTATCTTAGCATTCCCACAGGTTTCTATTTTATTCTGGCATTCTCTCTGCATATGATGTATAATCGTTCCGTCAGGAGGCACAGCTATGCTATCATTTATAAAAACATTATTACAGGCCAGCGCATGGCCCATCCAGGCACCTGAGCCATACTCCGCCTTTCACATCCTGCTCTGCGCCGCCGGCATACCGCTTGCCGTCTTTCTGGCCCGGCGCCTGGCACGCACAAGTACTCACCCTTGCGGTGTGCTGTTTATCTGCGGCCTGGTTTTAGCTGTCAGTGAACTGTATAAACAGGGCTTCCTATATTTTGTCGCAGGCCAGGGCCGGTACAACTGGTGGTATTTTCCCTTCCAGCTGTGCAGCGTTCCCATGTACCTGTGTCTGATACTTCCGTTATTCAAGCATACGCCCCATTGCCGGATGGAGAAATGCATTTGCACCTTCATGCAGGATTTTGCACTTTTGGGAGGCGTCATGGCCCTGGCTGAACCCAGCGGCCTCATGCACCCCTATCTGCTTTTGACCCTCCATGGGTTTCTGTGGCATTTCATGCTCATCTTCATCGGCCTGTACTGCGCCATGACCGGACTGGGAGGCAGAACCCCAGGCGACTTTGTATCCATGCTCCCCCTGTTTTGGGCCTGCGTATGCATAGCCACGTTCATAAATGTGGCTTCCCATCCCTACGGCAATGCCGATATGTTTTATATCAGCCCCTATTATCCAAACGGACAGATTGTTTTCCACCAGATTGCCCTCACCATAGGTACGGCCCCAGGAAACCTACTGTACCTGGTAGCCATGGTTCTGGGAGGCTTTATCTGCCACCTGTCCCTGGGCCGGCTGTTTCCCCGGTAACCGTTCTGACGGTTACCGCCGCCCGCCTCCAGCCATCCATTCAGACATTCAGATTTTCAGTCATGCAGATTTTCAGTCATTCAAAAAGCCGCCTTTGTCCGGTATCCGGCCAGACCCAAGGCGGCTTCTTCCATGCCCTCTTTCCTTAATACGTTCCCTTTTTCAAAAGTTTGCGCAGATAGGCAAAGGTGGCTTCCTCCCCCTGGTCCTTCAGCATGTGGAGAAGCTTCTCCAAAAGCGCTCTGGTCCTGGGATGGATGGTGATATAATTCTTTGTATACTCGTAATATTCTAACGGGGCCGCGCTGGTGTAGGCTTTGCCCTTATACACTTCGCAGGCAGCTATCCGGTCGCAGACCATCTCAGCCACATACCGCAGAGGCATCTTATTTCCCACCAGGCCCTCCTCCTTATGGTTGGAAATGTCAATCCAATACTCATAATGGTGCTTGTTCCTGCCCTTATGGTGAAGCCAGGCCCTGGAATACCCCACAGTCTCACGCTCCGCTGCATTGGGGCTGCGGTTTCCCTGATAATACCTTACCCCGGTCCAGAACTCCTCCGGACTGTACTTGGAGAGATCATGGGTAAGTCCCTGCCAGTACAGGCCAATCTGAAAACAATGCTTCCTGACCAGGTTTCTGTGCCTTGTAATGGTAGAAAAATGGTTCCATATATTACAGATTTTCATTCAAATCCCTTCTTTACACATTAATACGCATGGCGCACTGCATTGAAATATGCTCTAGTATATCATAAATTTCGCCTTTTTGGCTGTATTTCTTCATATTTTAACCTTTGAACAACAGAATCTGAGGTTTATATAAATTGTTTATACTTAATGCCCAAAAACGTTTGACACTTTTCAACATTTATGATATCCTTAGGACAGTTGCGAAATAGTTTGCAACATATCACATTTTTTTATTTTTTATATTTTTTGGAGGTATCGTAATGAAAGGTACAGTTAAGTGGTTCAACAACCAGAAGGGTTACGGATTTATTTCCGACGAGCAGGGAAACGATGTATTCGTTCACTACTCAGGTCTGAACATGGATGGCTTCAAGTCCTTAGATGAGGGCGCAGAAGTTGAGTTCGATGTAGTAAACGGAGCTAAGGGTCCTCAGGCTACAAACGTAACCAAATTATAATCAATGAACAACAGTGTACCTTTTTCAAACATATATCATCACTGATAGAGGTTGAAGTAAGTTATATCTGATTTCAAATGATTACAAGTAAGAGCCAGTCCTGCGACTGGCTCTTATTGTTATTTTGCTTTTTCCAGCATATCCTTCAGTTCATCCACGGAAAACGTGTAATTCTTATTGCAGAAATGGCAGTTCACCTCAATGGGCTTGCCATCCTCTATCATTTCCCCTATATCCTTTCTGCCCACGCTGATCAACGCCTTCTCCACCCGGTCCTTTGTACAGTTGCAGTAAAATGCAGCCGGAAGCCTTCCGCCGATTTCCAGGCCGAATTCCCCAAGTACATACTCCAGTATCATCTCCGGCGTGTTGCCCACGTCCAGCAGGGTGGTAATGGACGATATTTCCTTCAGCTTGTTCTCCAGTCTGCCGATGATATCCTCGGAAGCCCCCGGCATCAGCTGAATGATGAAGCCCCCGGACTGACGCACCGTGTTGTCCTTATTCATCAGGACCCCCAGCGCCACGGAGGACGGAGTCTGTTCAGAGGTGGCATAATAATATGTCAGGTCCTCCGCAATCTCTCCTGTCACCAAGATGGTCTGCCCAACATACGGCTCCTTAAGCCCGATGTCCTTGATGACACTTAAGACGCCCACGCCCAGCGCTCCGCCCACATCCAGTTTTCCCTTTTCATTAGGAGGAAGCATCACCATGGGATTGAACGCATATCCCTTCACATTTCCTCTGGAATCCGCTGTCACGGTCAGGCCTGCGATGGGTCCGTCCCCCTGTATCTTAAGGGTGAGAAGGTCATTTTCCCCCTTCATGTCACAGCCCATCATCACACCGGCCGTCAGCAGCCTGCCCAGGGCAGCCGTTGCCACCGGACTGGTATTATGGGATATTCTGGCCTGTTCCACCAGGTCCCTGGTGGTGGCGGCAAAGGCCCTGATCTGCCCCTGTGCCGCAGTTGCTCTGATTACATAATCTGCCATACGATTCACTCCTCGTCTTTCATTGTCTTTCCCTGTTCCCTCATGATTACATAGATGCGTTCGCTGTCTTCCCGCACCGGATTGCGGGTACACGCATCGTAAGCAGCCACAAACTCCATACCGGCCTCCAAGGCTGCCCGTTTCACCTCATCCAGGCTGTAGGCCTTCTGGAAATGTGTCTCCTCATACTTGCGGTACAGCTGGCCCTCACGGATAAACAGGGTAAGGTCATACTCGTTTATTCCTGAACTTTCATCATAGAAATTGTCCCAGATAAAGCTGCTCTCCTCCCTGGCCTCCGCAAAGGTGTTATCTGCCAGCAATTCCCGGTATTTATACTCGGTGTTCAGGTCAAATATAAATACCCCCCTTGGGTCCAGATAATTATTAACCAGCCGGAACACCTGCACCAAATCCCGGTACTCCATCATATAGTTCATGGAATCACATATGCTGACAACTGCCCGCACCGTGCCGTAAAGCTCAAACTCCCGCATGTCCTGCAGGAGATAAAGAATGTCCTGGCCCGAGGCCGCCCGTTTATCCATTGCCATCTGAAGCATTTCCCCGGAATTATCAATCCCAATCATATCATACCCGGCCTCTGCCAGAAGCCCGGTAAGGCTTCCCGTGCCGCAGCCCAGGTCCAGTACCAGGCCACGCTCCACTCCCTGCTCCCGGAGCAGTCCTGTTACATAGGAACACCACTCCTCATAGGGCACATTATCCTGGAAAATATCGTAGACCTCCGCAAAACTGCTGTAAGCTTCCATGTCCTCATCCTTCCCAACGGCGCCGCGTCTCATTCCCGCAGCCATCGCCAAATCATCAAACTACAAAAGCGCCTGTCCGGAACAGTTCCGGGCAGGCGGGTAAAATCAGGGGCTTTATGCGTTCTTTCCGCAGCACTTCTTATATTTCTTGCCGCTTCCGCATGGACAGGGATCATTTGGGAAAATCTTCTTGCCCTTGCGCACGGTACCGGACGCCTTCTGGGACTTATACAGTTCCTTGCGCTTATCCGGTGTAAGAATCTCGTCCCACTGGGGAAGCTCATACAGCCAGTTAGCCTTCGCCTCTACCATATTGTAGTACAGCTTCTCCGGGTCAATCTCAATTTTAACCTCAGTATCCTCTTCCATGGTATCAATGGGGTTCTCATAGCCCTTCAGGCTCTCATTGATTCCATCCAGGAAACCAGTCATGATAAGGATTTCCGTATTGTACTTCTCTGCCAGGTCCTTTACAGTGCCCGTGATAACCTCTGTTGGGTTAGAAAGAATCTGCTCATAGATTCCCTTCTCAATCTGAAAATATCCAGCCCACAATTCTTCTTTCTTTTTATCATCCAGGCCGTCGCCGTAAGCCAGATTTCTCCATGTCTCTAACAGTGCCATAGTAAAACCATCCTTTTTGTATTATTTATGTTCCAGGGGCTTCCTGTCCAGGGCGCCATGCCTCTTTCTGTCTGCCGGACCGTTCTGCTGCCTGTCCATGGCCGCCCATAACCCTTAGTATATAACAAAACATAAGATTTTTCAAACATATTTTATTTTATACAGCTAAATACAGCCAAATAAACCTAAAACCTGAGGCATTCCCCATACATCCCAATACGCTGTTTTTGTTTCCCCTGCAAATCAAGGGTATTTTTTCTGTTTTTCTGCAAATAATATACCTGAATCCAATTCAATTCAAAAGGAGGCTTTACCATGAAAGTAAACGGAAAAAATGAGAGCATCAAATGTACCATCAAGAATTGTGCTTACAATGCACAGTCCGAGGATTACTGCACCCTTGAAGCCATCAAGGTCGGAACTCATGAGATGAACCCAACCAAGAAGGAATGTACAGATTGCGAGTCTTTTGTAAATAAGGCTCAGTAATTCCGTTCTCAGGGACTGTGTCCGGACAGGATATATTGCTGTCTGGCACAGTCTCTTTTTTCTTTTATTTATCAGACAATAACATATTATCCACATTCTTCTCCACAACATTGTGGATAACTCGACAAATTCGTTGATTTATCCGCAAGCCTGTCGAAAACAGTCAAAAAGAAAAGCACCCGCAGTGATATAATATCATCAATCACAGTGGATGCTTCCTATGTTAACATGGTTTTCTCTTTGTATTTGGTCCCATTCCTTCCCGCCTGGAATTATGGGTCTGGTTCTGGTTTTCCGGCTTTACCTTTTCCGTAATGCTGTTAAACATTTCATTTGACTTTTTTCTGGCCTGCTTTTCTTCTTCATATCTGTCCATATCCGTCTCCCATCTGCCGCCTGCATCCGCGGGTGCACACACGGTGCATACACGGCTGTGATTTCTCTGACAACAGTATGTCCCGAAAAGAAGAAAAATATGTAAAAAGTTCTAAACTTAACTTGTATTTTTTTCCAACCGTGCTATAATCGAATCAATGGGGACATAGCTCAGCTGGGAGAGCGCTGCGTTCGCAACGCAGAGACCGCGGGTTCGAATCCCGTTGTCTCCATTTTATATGGTGTGCCAAAACCCTTTGCACAGAAAGGATTTTGGCCTTTTTATTTTATATCCCCCTATAAATTCCATATACATCCCAAATAAAACCTGTAAAACATAAAAATCATCCGTAAAATGAATGAAACCAGGAGGAACTACATGATGAATGATGAAATCTTTATGAAAGAAGCCATACGCCTGTCCCAGCTGGCTGTCAGCCATGGAAACGAACCCTTTGGAGCAGTGCTGGTCAAGGACGGCGAAATTATCTTCAGCAACGAGAACCAGATTTATACCGGCTCCGATCCCACCTTCCACGCAGAAGCCGGACTGCTCCGGCGTTTTTGCGCAGAGACGCATATCACGGATTTACGCGAATATACACTCTATTCCAGCTGTGAACCCTGTTTCATGTGCTGCGGCGCAATGGTATGGACCAAATTGGGGCGGCTGGTCTATGGCGCCAGCGATATTGATTTGTGCAGCATACTTCATGAGAAAGGAGCCGAATGCTGCAAAATCGTCTTTGAGCATTCCCCCTGGAAACCGCAGGTTACGTCCGGGGTCCTGAGGGACGAAAGCCTAAAGATATTGACAGCTTATTTTTCAAAAAATACAAAAGGCTGAGACATTCTCTCTGCTGCCTGACTCCGGGGTTCTTAGATTCTATGGATGAACCGGCTGATTCCGGAAAGACCAATACAACGCCCGGCGTCTTGTGCGAAAATGGCAGGGTGGGCATAAAGCCGCCTGCCAAGCCGTGCAGCCTTAACCCAGACAGCCTCTCCCCGCCATCAAAATGGAAGCTGTGCCGGTGTATACTGGACCGTAATCCATTTCAGCTCCGTAAACTCGTCAATGGAATAGGAACCGCCTTCTCTTCCCACGCCGCTGTTCTTGACTCCTCCAAAAGCCACAGTGGAGTTATCAGAAACCGTCGCGTTATTGATATGCACCATACCGGCCTCCATGTCAAGAGACAGGGACATGGCCTTTGACAAATCATTGGTCAGAAGTGATGAGGAAAGTCCGTATTGGTTGTCATTGCAAAGGCGGACAGCGTCCTGCGCATCCACTGCCTTAATGATGGAAGTGACCGGCCCAAAGCTTTCCTCATAGAATATCCTCATATCCGGCGTTACATCCTTCAGCACTGTGGGCTGGTAAAAGTTTCCCTCATGGGTCCCGCCGGTCATCAGCACGGCGCCTTTGGATACAGCATCCTGAATCTGGCTGTCAATGATCTGGCACTGCTCCTGTTTAATGAGAGGCCCGATGATGGTATCCTTCTGGTGCGGATCCCCTACCTTCATGGTTCTGGCATAGGCAGCAAACGCTTCACAGAACGGGTCGTATACCGGCTCCTCCACAATCAGCCTAGATGTACACATGCATATCTCTCCCTGATGGAAAAATGCTCCGAATCCCGCAATCCTGACAGCCTGTTCCACGTCAAAATCCTTTAAAAGGATAAGAGGATTCTTACCGCCCATTTCCAGAGAATATTTCTTAAAAAGAACGGACGCTTTAGAGGCAATCCCCCTGCCAACAGCAGTAGAGCCGGTAAATGCCACCATACGGATGCGTTCATCTTCAATAAGCTTGTTTCCAACCTCCTCACCGGAACCAGGAACCAGATTGAACACACCTTTTGGAATTCCTGCCCCGTCCAGGGCCTTGGCTATCATCACACCTGAAACAGGCGTTGCGCTGGCTGGTTTGAGCACAAAGGTATTGCCTGCTGCCAGGGCAAAGGCCACCTTTTTAAGAGCCAATAACAATGGGAAATTAAAGGGAGCAATCCCTGCAACCACCCCCAGGGGAAGCCTTCGGATCATGGATATTTCCCCCGCCTCCTGCTGCTGGACCTGGCCGAATACCCGCCGGCACTCACCGGCTGCTGTTCTGAGTATATCCACTGCAAATCCAGCTTCAAAGTACGCCTTTCCAAAAGCAGAACCGCTTTCCCCCATCAGCACATCCGCCACCTCATCCATGTGCTCCTGCATCCAGTCAGCTGCCTTCAGAAGAATCTGCTCCTTTTGGGCGGCCGGTGTGTCTGCCCACGGCCTCCATGCCCTTTGGGCAGCTGCAATAGCCTCCTCCACTTCTGCCCCGCCTGCAAAATGCACCCTGGCAAACACAGAATCATCAGCCGGATTCTTATCCTCAGCCACATATCCTGTCACAGTGTCCTTCCATTCCCCGTTTATGTATAATTGATATTCCATTCTCAATGCCTCCTATCTCATCTTCAGCAGGGCTTTAATGGCTTTCCCGCTGTGGGAAGCCTCAAACGCCTCATTAATCTCATCAAATTCAAACACGCGAATCAATTTGTCAAAGGGGAACTTTCCCTGCTTGTAATATGAAATCAACTGGGGGATAAACAGTTTGGGATTTGAATCCCCTTCCACAATGCCTATGAGGGACTTTCCCTCGCCCATCAGCTCCTCCTGGACCTGTATGGTCAGCTCTCCCGTCACACCCAATACCACGGCCGTCCCCAGGAATTTCACACAGGCCAGTGCCTTTTTTACAAAGTCAGGTACGCCGCTGGTATCAATAGCATAATCCGCTCCGCCTTCCGTAATTTTCTTGATTTCACTTACAATACAGTCACATTTTTTCCGGTTGATGGTATGGGTGGCTCCCAGTTCTTTTGCCAGGACAAGGCTTTCTTCATTTCCGCCCACTGCAATAATATTTTTACAGGGACACAGATGGGCTGCCATGATAGCACTCATGCCAACTGTACCGCAGCCAAACACCACCAGGCTTGAGCCGGCCGTGGGTTTGAGCCGGTTCAGGACAGCGCCCGCTCCTGTCTGGATTCCGCATCCCAATGGTCCCAGGATATCCAGTTCCAAATCCTCATCCACTTTAATGATACTGTTCTTATGGACAACGGAATAGGTTGCAAAGGAGGATTGTCCGAAAAAGGAAGAAATTTCCTGGCCATTCTTGGACAGACGCTTAGTGCCGTCGCTCATGACACCGCCAAAATTAATGGCATTAAAATTCTCGCAGGCATAGGGTCTGCCCGCCAGACAGCTCTTACAATGTCCGCAGTATCCGAAGGAAAATACCACATGATCCCCCTTCTGAAACTCCGTCACTCCCTCTCCCACCTTCTCAACAATCCCACATCCCTCATGGCCCAAGACGGCCGGGAGTGGTACCGGAATCATCTGATGCTGCGCCACCTCATCTGTGTGGCATACACCGCTGGCCGCTATCTTTACCATCACCTCCCCTTCACGGGGATCCTGCAGGTCCAATTCCTCAAACTGGAAGGGCTTACCTTTCTCTCTCACAACTGCTGCTGTTATCTTCATCTGTTAAACCTCCCTCTCTCTTATTTATTGTACCATCATATCACTAATCGCGATAACTTAGAACAATAGTTTGTATTTTAACATATTTACTAATATTTTAACGATAAATCAAAATATTTTTTACAATTTCCGACTTCATTCGACTATAGTCATACATTTATTTACATTCAGGGAATTCATCTGCCCGGCAGGAGTTCAGCCGACCAGCAGGAGTTCAGCCCCAAAACAGCTTAATACGAAAATATATTTTCTGAAATGCAAAAAAACCAGACGTCACAGCCTGGCCATTATATCTCTAAACCTGGTATATTCGGATTTCCTACCATGCTTCAGGCGGATCCGTTACCTGGCTTTTACTGTACTCGAATATTACCTTGTTAAAATCCTTCCCCCGGTCCAGATTATATTTACTGTAATAGAGCCACACAGTCAGTTTATCGGGTGTTCCATTCATCTCATTATGCTGGGAAACAATACCCTGAACCTCATGGTCAATCCGCCAGGGTTTATATACAATGACATACAGGTCCGTTTCTCTGACATTCAAACCGCTATATGAGAACACCTTATAGATTCTGTAATCAGGCAGCCGAATATAACAGGCCGCCAGGAGCAATACCATAAACAGGCCTGCGGCGGCCATATATTTCCATATTTTTTTCATTTCTCCCCCTCCATTACTAATAGAACGGAGAAGTGTATAATAATTCCCTTTGTTCGGTCAGTATGCTTGTATTTTTTGATTTATTTCCGACACTTATAATATCAGGAGAACTATTACGATAAAACAATACACAATATGAAATAAGGCCCGAAGCAGCTTACAATTTTGTTCTTATACTGCGGAACTTCGTGAGAAATGAAAGCCTCACAATTTCTATACGGTTATGAGAGCCCTCTCTTGGATGCATTATCGTGATGCATTATCGTGATGCATTATCGGGGTACATTATCGGGGTACATTATCGGGGTACATTATCGGGGTACATTATGAAAGACGCATTATACCAAGGACCATTGTTTATGGTACATTTTATCGCTTATTTTTTCTGTTTATTTTTTCTGTTTTTACTGTTCATTACAAGAATTGCTTGCCATCCTCCCCGCCTATATGATATAATTAATCTCGTTGGAGACATAGCTCAGCTGGGAGAGCATCTGCTTGACGTGTAGAGGGTCGCAGGTTCGAGTCCTGTTGTCTCCACTGGATATTTGTGCCGGAACCTTTGTTTTTACAGGGTCTTGGCACATTTTTTATTATTCTGATGACAATTGTTCAAAAAGGGACTAAACCGATTGGCCTAATCCCTTCTCTGCAAACAGTTTTTCAATTACTATCATTCTCTTTCCCGTTCCAGATTCCGTTCTTATCCACGTACCATCCGTCGGTTCCCAGGCCACACGTTCATAGGTACTGCCATCATGCCGATTAAAATATCTCTCTTTCCATATCTGTAATCTCAGCTTCCGTACTCTCTTCTATAAAATACCGTATCTCCTCCATCACACTGTCGGCTTGGGCGCTATGCGGTACGATAGCAGCCACGCCAATGACAATGGTCTGGTGTATATCCTGCTCTCCCACCTCTGCCACAGCCACGTTAAATTTGTTCCGCATTTTAGACAGCAGGCTTTTAACAACCATGCGTTTTTCTTTCAATGAATGAACCCAGGGCGCATGGAGCTTGATTTTTAATGATAATATCAGCATTTCGTCCACCTCGTAATCAAATACACTACGTTACAATTTCTCATCTTTTAATTGTGTCACTTCCATCCACTTTGTCATGGGTAATTCCAGAATGACCTTAATTATAAATATCCAATCCCTTCATATTTATAAATAAACTCCTCTCTGCCACTTATCCACAACCATAATACCACTATATATAGATAAACACAATATCAATCCTGATTATCTTGTGTTTTTAGTGGATAATGTGGATAAGTGTGTGGATAACCGGTGGATTAAATGTGGATGCAAACCGTTTTCTTTTTATAATTCCTTTTTATGGTTCCCTTTTACGGTTCCTCCATCCATATTTCATTTCCCGCCGTTTTATTTACCATTTTATTTGTCTCCCAAAAATATTGCCCCATGATTTATAATGTAGTATGATTAGGATATATTATCTAGTAAACTGACCTATCAATCACACCACAGGAGGTATTAAAATGAAATTCTTCACCAAGGCACTCATCATCCTGGCGGTTATTCTCCTTATATTGGCATTGGGCGACAGCATATTCAACGGTCTTTTCAGCAATGACGGTTATCGCCCCGTAACCCAGCAAATGAAAGAGATCATGACAGGAACCGATTAGGTTCCTTTTTTGATACCCTGTCGCTGATATTCACAATTTTCTTACAAATCGTTCATATTTTCGCTACAGGATGCTCATAGGATGCTCATATTTAGCCCATATACTATATCTTGTAAGTTGATATTGCTAATCAGACTTTTTTTCATAATACAGCCGGCAGGAGAAATCCTGACCGGCTCCTCCCTTTTTTAAGGCTTTTTGACCTGTACTCTTCCTCCCACACCTTGTCCACCCGCGGATGAGGGCTCCAGATTCAAACAATATCTGACGCCTCCCCCAGTTTATATCTGACAAAAATAAAAATACTCCACCTCATTGATGATAATACTCATATTGGGGTTATCCAGCAAACTTCTTGTCCTGTTTATAACATTTATGAGCGACTTCTTATAGGTTCTGCTATCAGCCACCTCCACCGGGTTCCTGACAGCAGAGACACAATGCCCTACTTTCCCCAGTTGGCAGCCGCGTATCTCACCGCATATCAAGCTGTGTGTTGTCACTGTCCCGGTGACATAGACTCCTGTGGAGCCGTACTCCTCGTCCGCAGCCATTTCCCAGCATCTTCCCACAAAGTCGTCTGTGTAATATTTTGTATCAATCCCAAAAAATGTGATAATATACTGCTCTGTTGTCATATTAATACCCGCAGCCTTTTACAATATCTTATTCAGACATAGCGCATTCATTGCAGGTCCACATATCCTAAAACAGATTCAGAACAGTGATACTCCATGGATTCCCCCTTCTATTCCTCCCTGCCTATCTGCTTTATGATTTGATTGACATACGTGCTCAGCCCTGCCAGCAGGATTCCCTGGGTTATGGCGGTAAATATTGCCATGAAAATTTCCTGCCCAGACCGGCATGTACTTGTGGCAAGCACATAAATCCCGCATATGACAATTCCCAGGCCGCCGTTGATTAAGGGGATATATCTGTCCTTCACCGCCTCACTCTGCTTAATCCACATGCCCACAAAATACAGCACAAGAGCCACCACAATTAACTCCGGCTTTACATAATCCGTTATCTGCATACACACTTTCCTCCTGTTACTTGTCTTACTATCAGTATATTAAGCTGAACAGGTTTTGACAGTCCCAAGCCCAAAAAAGAGAAGCCCTACGGCTCCTCTTCCATTTTCCCATAAACCTCAGTATCTGCTTTCTGTCTCAGTGTGTTAGGCCCCAGATACTCGCCACCGTGCCATCTGGGATTGAATGTCTCTACATTCTTTGCCTGCTCTTCCAGTTCCTTTGTGGATTTCTGCTCTCCCTGTTTCATTTTCATCACCTCTGGGATAGTATGTACCATGACAGTGGGAAACATGTATCAGATATACAGTATCAGAAATCTCCGCCCCGGCAAAGCCCCTGTGTTTAAAAAATCAGCCCCGGCACGCCACTGGCGCCGGAGCTGATTTAAAAAGGGGAGGATAAGTATTAATTATTTTCTCTTTCGTGTATACTCCTATTATGGCCCCATCCCAAAGAATTATACACACCCGATACATTTTTTTAATTTATTTTCCTCTCCCCTGTTTTTCCCGCCATTCCCGCTCCCCTGCCGTCTGTTTTATTCCGCTCTGGCTCTACAGTATCATCATCAGTGTCCCGGTTATCAGCACCGTGCTGATGACGACGGATATAGAGTTCACCGCGCTTGCCAGTCCCACATCCGCCCCCAGGTTTCCTGTAAATGCAGGTGCGGCAGAGGACATGGGGCTGAGGGCAAGTATGGTCAGAGCCTGCCTGTATTCTATCCCAAAGGGCAGCAGGAAATAAAAGACCAGAGCCAGTACAATGGCCAGTGAATACCGGGCCGCAAGTATCTTCACGATTTTACCCGGCTGGCTGCTGTCCCCGTTCAGCTTAAATCCCACCCCAATCATAAGCATGGCCATAAATGCATTTGCATTTCCAATCACTCCGGTAAATGAGGTAATGGGGGCCGGCAGTCCCACATGGAGAAGCGACAGCACGGTCATAATCAGATATGCGTCAAAAGGAATGGATTTGAGCAGCGTCTTTATAACCGGAAACATGCTGAACCTGGCGTTCTTCTCCTTTGTCGCCACCGCCGCGCTGTAGGCCCCGCCCAGACAGATAAACGCGTTTCCGGTATCAAACAGGCTGGTTGCCACCACACCAACAGGACCCAGGAAGCTCTGGGCAAAGGGCATGGTAAAATTACCTATATTGTATCCTGGCAAATTCAGTATATTGAATGCCCGTTCTTCCCGATCTTTTCCGATACTCATAAAAAAGGCCACGGCGATATACAAAATGCCGCCTGCAAAGCCCAGCAGTGTCACCACCAGCATGGACGGCTTCAGGTCGATCCCTGAAAAATTAGATATAATCGCCGCGGGAAGGGTTATTTTAAGTACGATTTTCGATAAGACATAAAAATCTTCCTCCTTAAAAAAGCCTGCTCTTCTCAACAGATTTCCCATTATTATGACAGCCACAAAAGAACCGGCCTTCATCAACACTTCTGCCATTTTATCATTTCTCCCATCCGTTTTCTCTTCCCGCCCCGGCTTTTGATTTAAACCTTTTGTTTTAAACCTTCATTTCGCAAATCCTGGTAATCGCAAGTCCCTGTTATAATATCAAAAACAACGGCAGACTGCAATAACAAAACAATATGAGGCAGGCAAATTGAGGCAGACAAATCCCCAGGAATCCCCGAACAGCTCCAGTACATCTCCGGTACACCCACAGTATAATCCAAGTACATCTCCAGTACAGCAGGAGGACAGAAAGAAAGACCGGACGCCCAACCTGGCGCCGGTCTCTCCAATCCCTTTGCGAAACAGCACACATGCTCACATGTGTCCCAGTCCTCTGTCTCCTTTAAAGGGCAGATTTATACTCCGGATTCCCGTACCGCCTATACATATCCCAGCAGTCCCGGCAGCCACATGGACAGAATCGGAACATAGGATACAAGCAGCAGTACAACAAATATAGCCGCAAAATACAGCAGCAGGGGTTTAATTACATTTTCAATCTTGGTCTTACCCACCTTTACACCTACAAACAGCGTCGTTCCTACCGGAGGCGTGATGGTTCCGATACACAGGTTAAATATCATCATTATACCGAAATGTACGGTATTCATACCCAGGGCCTGGCAGATTGGCAGGAAGATAGGTGTGAAGATAAGACAGGCCGGCGTCATGTCCATAAATGTACCGATAATCAGCAGGAGGATATTGATAATAAAAAGAATCACATACCGGTTGTTGCTGATACCTAACATTGCCTCTGACACGGCTGTGGGGATTCCGGTAAAGGCCATAACCCAGCTCATGATGCTGGACACGCCAATCAGGAAAATAATGATGCCTGTCATCTCCGCGCTGTCCAGGAAAATCTTAGGCAGCTCAGAGAACTTTATGGACTTATAGAAGAACAGGGAAAGAATCAGGCTGTACACCACCGCCACCACGCTTCCCTCAGTTGCGGTAAAAATACCGCTGATAATACCGCCGATAACAATGACAATCATCAGCAGACAGGGAATGGCCTGGAAGAAAACCTTTACCTTTTCACTGTTGGAATATTTCTTTGTGCTGCGGTACCCTTTCTTCTTGGCAAAATAGAAGATAACCGCCATGCAGGCAAGGCCCCAGAGGATGCCCGGAATGTATCCCGCCATGAACAGGGCTGCCACCGAGGTGCCGCCGCTGACCAGGGAGTAGGTAATCATTACATTGCTGGGAGGAATCAGAAGGCCGGTTGGCGCCGTGGCAATATTAGCAGCAGCAGAGAAATCCCTGTCATAGCCCTCCTCTTCCTCAATAGGCCCGATGATGGAACCCATGGCGGAGGCAGCTGCGGTACCGGAACCGGATATGGCGCCGAACAGCATGTTTGCCACTGCGTTGGTATGGGCCAGGGCGCCGGGAATGCTTCCTGTAAAAAGCTTTGCAAAGTTGATGAGACGGATGGCAATACCGCCCTTATTCATGATATTTCCTGCCAGGATGAAAAACGGAATGGCAAGAAGGCTGAATACGGATATGCCTGAAAAAATTCTCTGTGCCCCTGTAAGCACGGCTGCTCCCGTATTGAGTACCGGAAGAATGGCACAGATGGATGACACTGCCAGGGCTACCGCAATGGGAACCCCCGCTAAGAGCATCACTACTAAAAGCACCAAAATAATCAGTCCGCAGACTACTGCTATATTCATACTCCTGCATCCTCCTTTTTGCCAAAATCCGTGTGCAGCATGTCTGCCGCGTTCATCAGACTGAACATCATGATAATAATGCCTGTCACAGGTACAATCACATAGATATATCCCATAGGCACCCTGAGGGATGCTGTGGTCTGGATCATGGTCAGCTTTGTGATGGAGATACCTCCGTAAACCATGACCACACCGGCAAAGGCAAAGGTCAGCAGGTCAATGATGACTTCCAGGTATTTCTTGGCGGAACCGCTAATCTTATCCGCCAGAAATCCCATCCTCATATGGTCCCTTTTGCCGAACACATAGGCGGAAGCCAGCAGGGCCATCCATGTGAAGCTGTAGGTTAAAAGCTCCTCTGAAACAGTACTGGGCTTATTGAAGAAATAGCGGGTAACAATCTGGTAGGTCCCGATTATAGTCATCAGCATAAACAGGCAGATGATAAAAACTCCCAGAATCTGCATGATTCTGGCTCTCACTTTATGCATTGTCTCCATCCTGCTTTCCTCCCTTCGCTTTTTCGTTTATTTCCTGGATATGATTGTACAGGTCCACAATCTTGGGATTATCCTTTAACATGGTCTCATGAAGAGGCAGCACCTTTTGTTTGAACGCATCCACGTCCACATCTATAAATTCCACGCCCATTTTATTCTGTGCAATATCCTTGGCTTCCTCAATGCTCTTATCCCACTCCTCAAGCTCCACCTCTGTGGACAGGGCTGCAGCGTCCTTGAATACCTGGTATTCCTCAGGGCTCAAACCGTTTAAGAATTTCAGGTTGGCAACCAGCATATCCGGCACCATCTGATGCTTATTATAGGCATAATACTTGGCAACCTCGCCGTGCTTGTTGTTGGTAAGGGCCAGCTCATTGTTCTCCGCACCGTCGATAACGCCCTGCTGGATAGCCGTATATACCTCACCGAATCCCATGGGGGCTGCCGCTGCTCCGAAGGCATTGACCATGGCAACGCTGGCCGGGCTCTGCTGAACCCTTATCTTCTTTCCCTTTAAGTCATCAGGGGTATGAATCGGAGTCTTGGCATAAAAATTCCTGACGCCTGCATTGTACCAGGTAACCACCCTGAAACCGGCTTCGTCCGTGGACTCATAAACCTTTTCCATGTAGTCCGTATCCTGCATTACAGATTTGTACACATCCTCTGAGTCGAAAAGATAGGGCATACTGAATATTTCGTATACGCCTGCAAACGTCTCAAGATTGGCGGTTCCGGCCACAACAAAGTCAATGGCCCCTGTCTGGGTCAGCTCAATGGCCTTCTGGGCAGAACCCAGGATTTCATTGGGGAATATCTGGACCTCGTACTTGTCCCCCAGCCGTTCCTCCACATATTCCTTAAAAGCTAAAAGCCCTATATGCTCCGGATGCGTCTCTGACTGGGCATGGGATACACGGATAATCCGTTTTCCGGAAGTCACTGAGCCACAGCCTGTAAGACCTGCTGCCACAGCAGCTGCAAGGGCGGCAGCCGCCACTCTCTTTATGAATTTTCTCACTTTTTTCATTCCTTTCCCTTTATACGGCAAATTCTTTTGTTTCAATACATCCCAGAAACCTGCGTTCCTGTTTATTCTGGACTGAAATACTGTTTCCCATACCGCAAAACGGCGGCCTTTTGCTGCCCGTTGCCCGGCTCTTTCAGAGTCCCGGCCCTTTTCTCCACAACAAAAGCCCCTTGGCTATCAACCAGAAAACGTTAAGATTTTTTGGCGCCTTCTTAACACTTTCTTAATTATATAGCCAGGGGCTTTTATTTTGTACCGTAAAAGTTTGTCATACAGGAAGAAGATTTTGTCCTTCCCCATTTTTTTCTAGTTACCTTCGCATAAATGCACAAAAAACCTGTTCTATTTTTGTGCAGTCTCACTATCCCTGTACTCGGATGGTATCATTCCGGTCATGCGCTTGAACACTTTTGCAAAATAATTGGAATCATAATACCCTACCTGCATACTCACGTCCTTGACGCTTATGCTCCTGTCCTTCAGCAGTTTTTTGGCCTCGTTTACCCTGAAACCGGTGAGGTAGGAGGTGAAATTCTGGTCAAAGCACTGTTTGAACAGCTTGCAGAAATAGGCGTCTGAATAATTCATCATCCTGGCAGCATCTTGCATGGATATTTCCTTCATATAATTATTCCGTATATACTCCCGAATGGTTTCCGCCACCTGGGCCAGGCGTCCGTCCCCGTCATCCCTGGGCATGGCTTCTGCATGTTCCTCCCGGCGGATGTCCGGAGAAGGAATGTCCGGAGAAGGAACACCTGGAGAAGGAACGCCTGGAGAAGGAACACCCGGAGAAGGAACGCCCGAAACATTCAGCCGTTTATCCGTCAGCCGCATGGCCTCCTCCATGACAGCCACCAGCTCATCCTCCTCGCAGGGCTTCAGCAGATAATCCAGGGCCCGTATGACAATGGCCCTCTTGGCATAGGAAAACTCATCATAGGCTGTCAGGAAAATAATAATACAGTCCTCGTCCAGGCTGCGGATGCGTTCCGCCGCCTCCACCCCGTTCATCTCCGGCATGGATATATCCATGACCACAATCTGGCTTTTTTCCCTTTTGAATGTCTCCAGGGCCTCTGCCCCGTTCACTGCCTCGCTGATATCCAGGCTGCCGCAAAAATGCCTCTTCAGACGCTTGGCCAGCGCCATACGTTCAATCTGTTCATCATCCGCCAGCAATACACGATACATATACCTCATCCTTTCGTCCTGTCATCAGGGTGTAAAGGCCATCTGCACGACCGTTCCCCGTCCCTCACTGCTGTAAATGAAAACCTCGCCGTCCCGGTACATTCCATGGACCCTGCGGTAAATATTTCCCACGCCCACGCCGGTGGCCTTCTCCTCTCCCCTTGCCAGGGCGAGGCGTATTTCCTCCAGCCGTTCCTGCGCCATTCCCCGTCCTGTATCAGCCACCGATATCCAGAGCCGCCTTCCCTCCATCCAGGAACGGACATGTATCCTTCCCCCCTGTCCCTTGGGAGAAATGCCGTGGATAATGGCGTTTTCCACCAGAGGCTGCAGGGCGAAGGAGGGCACCAGCACCTCCATGGTATCCGGCTTACAGTCCGTGTCATAGCGGATTCTCTGTCCGAACCGCATCTGCTGCAAATACATGTAGTCCTGCACCACCTTAAGCTCCCGCTCCAGGGGCATCACGGAGTCCGTGGATTTCAGGTTATAGCGGAACAGCCTACTCAGGGCATGGATCATCTTCTCTGTGGTGTCTGCATCCTCAATCTGGGCCGTACTGGCAATCATATTCAGTGTATTGAACAGAAAGTGGGGATTTATCTGGTTTTTCAGCATCTGCAGCCGCACCTCGTCCAGCTGCTTCTCCATTCTGTGCTTTTCCGTCAGGGCTTCAATATATCCCCTGGTACTGGCTTTCATGGTGCAAAAGGCCCTGACCAGGCTGGCGATCTCATCACTGCCCTCCGCACAGGTGTCCGGGCCCGTAAAATCATTTTCCCCTATCCGTCTGGAGTCCTCCGCCAGCTCTACCATGGGGCGGACAATGTTTTTCTGGACGGAACGGTTCAGCCATCTGACCATCAAAAGAGCTGCCGCGCCCCACAAAATACTGACTGCCGGCACAATAATGAACAGCGGGCGCTGCATCTCATACCGCTCATTGCCCGACTGCACGGTCATCTGTTCCAGACGGCCCGCATGGGTTGCCAGATATCCCTGAACCCGGTAAATGGTATAGAGGCGGTCCAGATAATCCGGCGCCCCTTCCTCCATCTCCAGAAACGCATCCCTGGCAGCGGCGTAATTCTCATACATATTTAAAATGGACCAGGTGACCCCATAACGTTCCGCACCGATCTCCTCATAGTCAAAGGGCAGGGACTTAAGCGCAGAGCGGGTCCTGGCGCAGGACATCTCATATTTCTCCCTGTTTTCAGGCGACCTGTCCCCTGCATAATACTGGAAGGAACTGCTCTCAGCATCCATGGCCGACCAGAAGGCCAGGCTCCGCGAATTGCCCATAAGCAAATCCCCGAATCCCTTCATGCCATAGCCGGCGATCAGCATCACCGCTGTTATGGACAGGATGACCACGGCGGCCGTGGAAATGGTAATCCATCTGACCTTCCGCTCCAGAGAGCAGGACATCCAAATACCATGCAGTTTTCTTCCTTGCCTTCCTTCCATCCAGTCTACCTCCATCGTTCATAGCTTATTCTATAATAGTTTTTAACATTTTGGAAGAGACAAACCAAAAACATGGCGGAACTTTGTATTTTTGCGCAGCAAAAAACGCCTGCAGCCAGTAAGGCAGTCTGTATTTACTGACATAGGCGTTTTCCTGAGGCCGCCGGCCGTAAGCCGCGGACCATCACAGCAGCTGGTCCTTTTCGGAAGGCACATACACTGCAATATCCTCAATATCGCAGTCCAGTATCCTGCAAAGGTCATTCACAGTCTTCATGGATATGTCCATGTTGTGTTTCAGCCTGTGAAGGGTACTGTCCGACACGCGGTGCTTCTTTGTAAGTGTGTACCAATTTTCCTCAGATTGCTCCAGTGTCTTCCAGAATGGTGAATAATCTATCATCTTTATCTCCTGTATACGCTCAAGCCGCCGAAGGGCTGGTTTCTTAGATAGATTAAGCATAAGTTAGATTTCACATCTTGAATATCTTCGCAATTACGAATATACTATATAAATGTAAATGCTGTTATTTACATATCTGAAAGGCAGGGCAAAGCAAATGGATTATTTCACAAAAGAAGGCATGAAAAAGCTTCTGGAGGATGAAGAGGTAGTCCGCCGTTTGACGGAGTTCATGGCCATGGATGGTGCGGCCTATTTCGAGGAGGTGCGCTCCCATCTGTCCCCTGAGGAGCTGGAAGAATATCTGGATGAGAACCCGGACGAGAGAATCTATCTGAAAAAATAGGTATCCATCCAATATTTCCATCACGTAAAAGAGCGGCCTGTCAAATGACAAACCGCCCTTCTTCATCTTCTTCCTCAAAGTAATCCTTATAGTCCACCTCAATAGAACGGCGCATACGTTTCATGCTGTAATAAAGGTGTTCCTTCAAGGCTTCCTCCAGCCCTTTTTCATTTTTATCCGCAATCAGACGGAATAAATCCTCATGCTCACCGATAATGCGCATAAAATCAGTTTCCGTGATAAAGTCCAGCATCCTGAACCTGGTATAGTGGAGCTGCTGGGCCTGAAGCATCTCCCACAGCTTCTGGCGCCTGACAGCCGCAAACCAGATGGAGTGCATCTGCGCGTCCATACGGTAAAACTGCTCCGGCTCAAAACCCGGTTCCCTGATAACAGCCCTCTGCTGCGCAATGCTGTGGCGGATGTCCTCCATGACCATGGGCGTCTGGATTTCCAGGAAATCCCTGAGCACCATGGTTTCCACGGCCACGCGCATATATATCATCTGCTTGATGTTGTCCAGGCTCAGAAGAGTCACATAAGTGCCGCGGTAGGGAATGGTCTCTGCAAATCCCTGCTCCTGCAAAAGCCGGAGCGCGTCACGCACCGGTGTTCTGGACACCCCAAAGCGCTCGCATATATCATTTTCACTAATCATCTGGCCCGGCTTAAGCCTTAAATCCAGGATTTCCTGCTTAAGTGTCTCGTATACAAGCTCTCCCCGGTTCTTGAAGTTCATCTCTCCCATGGCTGGACCCCCTTATCAATACCCGCATACAGCACAGGCATAAAATGCCGCTCTTCCTATCAAACAGTCCGGCCGCATCAAAAGCTGCCGGACTGCCAACTGGTCTATATTATAAATGATTCCCCCGGAAAATTCAAGCCGGATTATTTAGGCTGCTTGCCGATGTATGCCAGGATTCCTCCGTCCACATACAGCACCAGTCCATTGACGAAATTGGATGCGTCGGAAGCCAGGAATACGGCAGGTCCGCCCAGATCCTCGGCCTCGCCCCAGCGCCCTGCCGGAGTCTTGCTCACGATAAACTGGTCAAATGGATGTCTGGATCCGTCAGGCTGAATCTCACGCAGCGGAGCGGTCTGGGGAGTGGCAATGTAACCGGGCCCGATGCCGTTGCACTGGATGTTGTACTCTCCGTACTCGGAAGCAATGTTCTTGGTCAGCATCTTAAGGCCGCCCTTGGCTGCGGCGTATGCGGATACGGTCTCACGGCCAAGCTCGCTCATCATGGAGCAGATGTTGATAATTTTTCCGTGGCCCTTCTTAATCATGCTGGGGATAACTGCCTTGGACACGATGAACGGCGCGTTCAGGTCCACGTCAATAACCTGTCTGAACTCGGCAGCCGTCATATCGCACATGGGAATCCTCTTGATGATGCCGGCATTGTTCACCAGAATGTCCACCACGCCTACTTCCTTCTCAATCTTTCCAACCATCTCGTTGACGGCGTCCTCACTGGTCACGTCGCATACATAGCCGTGGGCTTCGATTCCCTCTTCCTTGTAAGCAGCCAGTCCCTTGTCAACCAGCTCCTGCTTGATATCATTGAACACGATGGTTGCGCCTGCGCCTGCCATGGCCTTGGCGATGGCAAAGCCGATTCCGTAGGATGCACCTGTAATCAGGGCTACCTTGCCCTCCAGTGAAAAGTTATTTAAATAATCTGCCATTTCTTTTTCCTCCTTGATTTGCTTATCTCATCTGATTGGGCATCATGGTGTCCATGTCGTCAAACTCCATGTTCTCTCCGCCCATGGCCCAGATAAATGTATAGTTGGATGTGCCGGCTCCGCTGTGTATGCTCCAGGAAGGGCTGATAACAGCTTCCTCGTTCTTCATCACAATGTGCCTTGTCTCGGTGGGCTCCCCCATCATATGGAATACCACGTTGTCGCCTGGAACCTCAAAGTACATATAAACCTCCATGCGGCGCTCATGGGTGTGGGACGGCATGGTGTTCCATACGCTTCCCTCCTCCAGCACAGTCATGCCCATGGACAGCTGGCAGGTCTTAAGTACATCCGGGTGGATAAACTGGTTGATAACGCGCTTATTGGCTGTCTCAGATGCTCCGCAGGGCCTCTTGGCTGCCTTTGCAATGGGGATGTAGGTGGTGGTGTAAGAAGTATGGGCCGGCGCGCTTACCATGTAGAACTTAGCCGGTGCAGAAGCGTCGTCGCTGGAAAAATATACTTCCTTTGTTCCCTTTGTGATGTACAGGCAGTCCTTATATCCCATCTGGAATTCCTGTCCGTCAGCCACAATCCTGCCGCTTCCGCCGATATTGAAAATACCAATCTCGCGGCGCTCCAGAAAATAGTGAGTTCCGAAATTCTTCCAGCAGTCAATTCCCTTATCTATGGAAACAGTTTCTGTGGTAGGCATACATCCCAATGTCACCATACGATCCACATGTGAATACACAGCCACTACCTCATTGGCCGCATACAGGTTCTGAATCAGGAACTCATCCCTCAGCTCCTGGGTGGTGTAACGCTTTACATCCCTCTGATTTGCAGAATAGCGAATATCCATTATCTTGTTTCCTCCTTTAAACTTGATTTCCTTTAAATTTAGTTTCCTTTAATCTTAGATTCCTTTAATCTTGACTTTCTTTTGTGTCTACATTTGCCTTTGCGATTTAGATTGCGTTTGAGTTTGTATTTCTTTCTAGCAATTTGTATACAACTTTTTAAATCTGTATACAGATTAACACAGTCGTATATCTTTTTCAATGGGCATATTCTACAAAATTGTAGTGATTTTCTATGCATGTTCACAACAGTAAGGCTTGCGTTGTGTGTCTGTTTATTATATACTTGACCGTGTTTGACCATGAAACATTACAGCGAGGAGAATGATTATGAAAAAAAACATCCTGGTGGGCCAGTCCGGCGGCCCCACAGCCGTCATTAACGCCAGCTTATATGGAGTCATTGCAGAGGGCATGGCCCGGCCGGAAGAGGTGGACCATGTGTACGGCATGGTAAACGGCATCGAAGGCTTCCTCTCAGGCCACGTCATGGACCTGTCCTCTCTTACCCATGAGGACCTCATCCTGCTTAAGCAGACTCCGGCCGCTTATCTGGGCTCATGCCGGTTCAAACTGCCTGAAAACCTGGATGCGCCGGTTTACAGCCTTTTATTTGAAAAATTCAAATCCATGAACATAGGAGCCTGTTTCTATATCGGCGGAAATGATTCCATGGACACGGTTGACAAGCTCTCACGATGCGCCCGGATCCGCCGTGAATCCATCTCCTTCATCGGAGTGCCAAAAACCATAGACAACGATCTGCCTGTGACTGACCATACCCCCGGATATGGAAGCGCCGCCAAGTATGTGGCCTCCACGGTCCGTGAAATTTCCCTGGACGCCTCTGTGTACCAGCAGCCGGCTGTCACTATCGTGGAACTGATGGGACGCCATGCAGGCTGGGTAACGGCTGCTGCCGCCCTGGCCAGAAAATTCCCCGGCGACAATCCTCTTCTCATTTATATGCCGGAAGTGCCGTTCTCCATGGAACAGTTTTTTAAGGACGTGGAGCAGGCCCTGTCCCGCCAGCCCAATGTGGTAATCTGCGTATCCGAAGGCATCTGCGACAAAAACGGCCGTTTTATCTGCGAATACACCAATGACGCCCAGATTGACACCTTCGGCCACAAGATGCTTACTGGCTGCGCCAAGATACTGGAAAGCTATGTCCGCAACCGTTTCCAGGTAAAGGTCCGCTCCGTGGAGCTGAATGTAAACCAGCGCTGCAGCAGCCTTCTGGCCTCTGCCGCCGATGTGCAGGAGGCAGAGAGCTCCGGCAGAACAGCCGTAGAAAAGGCCCTGCAGGGAGAAACCGGCAAAATGGTTACCTGTTCCCGCCTGTCAGGGCCCGGATATGAACTTGAATATGGACTTACAGAGGTAGGCAATGTGTGCAACCGCGAAAAATCCTTTCCTGTGGAGTGGATCACGGCGGAAGGCTCCGATATCGGACCGGAATTCCTGGACTATGCCCTTCCCCTGATTCAGGGGCAGCCGGACCACATCATGGAAAACGGACTGCCAAAATATCTCTGCAGGAAGTAAGCGCCTCAGCCGTCACACCCCGGAATATGCCGAAAATCCGCCGTCCACCGGAAGTATGATTCCGGTGATAAAACCGGCCGCCTCATTGTTGAGCAGGAACATGAGGGCCCCGTTCAGCTCCTCAGGCCTGCCGAACCGCCCCATGGGGGTGGCGGCCAGCACCTTGGCGGTTCTGGCCGCGGGCTTTCCGTCCTCCTCATAGAGGAGGCCCTCATTCTGCCGGGTCACAAAGAAACCCGGAGCAATGGCATTGACCCGGATTCCAGCTTTTGCGAAATGCACGGCCAGCCATTGGGTGAAATTGCTGAGTGCGGCCACGGCCCCGCTGTATACAGGTATTCTGGTAAGGGGCCTGGCCGCGCTGGCAGAGGAGATGTTGATGATATTGCATCCCTCCCGTCCCACCATATCCTTGGCAAAGACCTGGCAGGTCAGAAATCCTCCTAAAAAATTCAAATCCAGCACGCCCTGCACCCCCTTATACTCCATATCAAAGAAGGTAGCCACATCGGCCTCTATATCCCCCATCTCAAAATATTCTTTCGATGTATTAGCCCTGGCCTGGTTGCCTCCCGCTCCGTTTATCAGGATATCGCAGGGTCCTAACCGAGCCAGCACCCTGGCATGAACGCTCTCCAGCATCTCCTTATCCATCACATCCACTCCATAGGCGGCAGCCGTCCCCCCAGCCTCCCGTATGTCCCTGGCTGTCTCCTCAGCCGCCTCCAGGTTAATGTCCAGAAGGGCCACTGCTGCGCCGGCTCTGGCCAGCGTCCTGGCAAACATGCCGCAGAGGATTCCCCCCGCGCCGGTCACCACCGCCATCTTTCCCGTCAAATCCGTCCCCAATACCACCTTTCCTTCCTCCCTTCCTGCTCTTTACTTTCATTCTTTTCCCATTCATCCTCACCGGCTGATGGACAAAAAGGGCCTGAGAACGTTCTTCCCGGCCCTTTCCTGATTTATATTGTGTTTTTTGTCTGATTTTGTGCTGTACAGACCGGCTGTCAGGACATTACCTGCTCATTTTCTCCACAGCCTCGAACAGGCCATTGAGGTAGGTAGCGCCTAATGCTCTGTCATACAGGCCGTATCCGGCTCTTCCTGTCTCTCCCCAAATCATACGTCCGTGGTCAGGTCTTACATAGCCGTCAAAACCATTCTCCACCAGGGCCTTCACGATACCGAACATGTCCAGGGAACCGCAGCAGGACAGATGTGCTCTTTCCTCAAAGCCGTTATCCAGCACAGCCACATTTCTCAGATGCGCGAAGTGGATTCTTCCCATGGCGGCGTATTTGCCGGCCAGTCTAACCACGTCGTTCTTAGCGGAACAGCCCAGGGAACCGGTACACAGTGTGATTCCATTGTGCCTGTCATCCACCAGCTTTAAGAACTTATCCAGGTTCTCCTCACAGGTAATGATTCTGGGAAGACCGAAGATGCTCCAGCATGGGTCGTCCTCATGGATTGCCATATTCACGTCGCACTCGGCCGCAACCGGAATAATGCGCTCCAGAAAATATTTTAAGTTATCCCAGAGATTTTCCTCTGTCAGGCTGTGGTACTCCTCCACTACAGCCTTAAGTCCGTCCTTGGTGTAGCTGGAATCCCATCCCGGAAGTGTCAGGTCGCTGTCGCTGTTAAGAGGATTCACTGCATCTACCTGCTCCTGATAGTACACCAGGGAGGTGGATCCGTCAGCCAGCTCATGGTCTAACTGGGTCCTGGTCCAGTCAAATACAGGCATGAAATTGTAGCAGATACATTTAACACCTGCCTCCGCAACACGGCGGATGTTCTCACAGTAGTTCTCGATGTACTTGTCCCTGGAAGCCTTGCCCAGCTTTATATCCTCATGGACAGGAATACTCTCAATCACATCAAAGCCCAGGCCAGCATCCTCTACCTGCTTCTTCAGCTTTGCAATGCTCTCCCTGCTCCACACTTCGCCTACCGGAACATCGTATACAGCCGTAACGATGGACTGCATGCCCGGAATCTGGCGGATATTCTCCAGTGTTACCTTGTCGTCTTCCCCATACCATCTGAATGATAATTTCATGTGTAAACTCCTCCTGATAAGTGTTGTTTTACGTTCCCTAACCTATGGTTTTATTATAACAGAAACCATTTTTCCGTCCATAGTGATACTTGCCGTCCATATTGCAAATGTTGTTGTTTCATGCTAAGATGGGGATAAAATCATGATAAATCATGTTTCCCGAGAGGAGGGACTCCCGTGAAAAAACAGCTGTCCATGGACTTTAACACACGGCAATACATGCAGTCCGGAGACTTTGAACTCTTCTATTACAATGACACTGCGCTTAAATCCGTAGATGCCCATGAACATGACTACTACGAGTTCTATTTTTTCCTGGAAGGCGATGTTACATACCACATCGGTGATAAAAGCTATCAGCTGGAATACGGGGACTGTCTGCTGATTCCGCCTGATACCCCCCATTATCCCCAGTTCCATTCCTATGATAAACCCTACCGCAGGTTTGTATTCTGGCTGAATCAGGATTACCACAAAAAGCTGCGCCAGACCAACGAAGATTTGACATATTGTTTTGACTATGCCCAGAGCCACCAGGCCTACCGGTTCCACACAGACACCATTACCACCCAGGAGATTCAGGGAAAGCTTACCGACCTGATGGAGGAGCTTGCGGGCGGACGCTCCTTCCACCGCCTTGTCTCGGAGCTCATGGCTGTCTCCTTCCTGGTGTACATTAACCGCCTTCTCTATGACAGCCTCCACCAGAAATCAGCTGTCTACGAAAATGTTCTGTACCTGAACATCTGCGACTATATCAACCGGCACCTGGAGGAGGACTTAAGCCTGGACAGCCTGTCGTCCTTTTTCTATGTGAGCAAATACCATATCTCCCACATCTTCAAGGACAACATGGGTATCCCGCTCCACCAGTACATCCTGAAAAAACGGCTTCACGCCAGCAAGAACGCCATATTGTCCGACCAGCCCATCAGCCATGTTTACCTCCAGTACGGCTTCAAGGACTACACCAGCTTTTTCAGGGCATTCAAAAAAGAGTACGGTGTTTCCCCCAAGGAGTACCGGGAGCAGCACCGCCTGCCTGAACAGCAGGATTACACCATATAAGGGGATTTGACTGACATGAATACACCTGACATCCTTTCCTTTGACACATACAGAAACTGTATCCTCTGCCCCAGAATGTGCAAAGCCGACCGCAGCCGCGCCGCAGGCTACTGCGGCTGCAGCAGCGTCCTTACGGCTGCCAGGGCCGCCCTTCACCACTGGGAGGAGCCCTGCATCAGCGGATCTGCGGATGCAGACGGCGGTTTAACAGCGCCCGGCGGCGCCCATTCGGATTCCGGCGGCAGCGGCACCGTCTTTTTTTCCGGCTGTACCCTGGGCTGCTGCTTCTGCCAGAATCATAAAATCAGCAGCGGGCACTTCGGCCGGGAGATGACCGCTGAGGAACTGGGCCAGGTTTTCCTCCGTCTCCAGGACCAGGGGGCATATAACATAAACCTGGTGACACCCACCCAGTACCTGCCCCATATTATCTCCGCCCTGGACCAGGTACGCTTTAAGCTCACCATACCTGTGGTCTATAACTGCGGCGGCTATGAGCGTGCGGAGACAGTAAAGGCATTAAAGGATTACGTGGACATATGGCTTCCCGACTTCAAATACTATGATAACCGTCTGGCCCAGCGATATTCCAGGGCTGCGGACTATTTTGAGACGGCCGCTGCCGCCATCCGGCAGATGATTGACCAGACCGGCGCTCCTGTTTACCAGTCTGTCTCTCCCGGACTGCTGGCAAAAGGCGTCATCATCCGCCACATGGTCCTGCCGGGACAGCGCCGTGATTCCATTGCCCTGTTGGAATGGATAAGCGGCAATCTGCCCCGGGGCCGGTATATGATCAGCCTTATGAGCCAGTACACTCCCTACATCCAAAACCAGGAATTCCCGGAACTAAACCGCCGCATCACATCATACGAATATGACAAGGTGGTGGATGCCGCCATCCGTCTGGGACTCACCCAGGGGTTCATGCAGGAAAAAAGCAGTGCCAGGGAAGAATATACTCCGCCCTTTGATTTGGAAGGACTATAAGGTATTCCGGACAAAGGTATTCGGGACAAAAGTATTCGGGACAGATGAACGGGTTTCAGAACAAAAAAAGCGCCTGCCTCATCCGGCTGCGCCATCCCGTTTTTCTTTTCCCCTGTTCTCCAAACCTGCTCTCTAAAGACTTTCCTGAATCTCATAAAAACATGAAGACGGATATCGAATCTTTGACTAACCACGTTCGCAGATTACGATATCCGTCTTCTAACTATTTCGTCCATTGGACTAAACCTCACTTTTCCGAAACAATTCTTTTAATTATTTCTGGCTTTTCTATATTAAGTTGTTACACCATTCTACGTTCTGTTACTTCGCTCCTACTTCTGCATTTCTTCACTTATGTCTGATTCATTTCTTTTATTGCTTTTTCTTTACTATCCGGTATCATCTTTCGTTCTAATAATACTTTCTCGTCATATCACCAAACCGAATTTATTTTTCTGATACTCTTGAGATAGTGTTACAAATTCAATCATTCATTTGTTTATAAATGCTTCACTCAACAGTCTGTATCTTTAATTCATATCTTTAAATAACTGCAATTGCTCTTAAAACATTCAATCTATATAACTTGTATTTCGATTATTAAATTATCTGTCTGTGAACTTACCCATTCACATATTAGTTTCTTTAACTCATGAAAACCTGCTACTTCTTGAATTGTTTACCAACCGATTGGATTCCTGTTTCTTTAAATCAATTTCTTAAAATTACTTATCTGTTTGAGCGTTTCACTTTGGTAGTTTGGTTTTTCCTGGTCTCATTTATAATTAAATTTCTTTAAGTTATAAATGAAACAAAATTTAAGTCTTTGGCGGTCCGTACCTCCTTTGCTTGGATTTTATTACTTGTGAACTGATTGTCTACAGTTCCTTGAAATCTTTTGTTCTCTGTTCTTTTGTTGTTTTCATTATAGTAAATGCCCCCGCATTTGTCAACACTTTTTTAGTTTTTTTATTATTTTTTTAGTTTATTAATATTCGAATCCATTTTATTACAATTGTTTCTATTTTTATACATATCTTAACCTTTTATTTGTGTTAATTGTTTAAATATTCTGATTTTTTCCAAAAAAAGATACCTATTCCTACCGGATACAGGTATCTTTTTCCTGTTATTTACTTTTTATCTGTTTGAATCATCCCTTAAATGCTTCCACTTCTTCCCTGGAGGGTATGGAGGGTGCTGCCCCGGGGCGTGAAACCGCAATTGCGGCTGCCTTGGCAGCCAGGTCAAGGGCCTCTCCCGCATCCAGCCCCTGCACCAGCCCGCCAATAAGGAAACCGGTAAATGTATCACCGGCAGCCGTTGTATCCGCCACAGGAACCTTATAGATTCCCTGTGTCAGGATTCGTTGGCCGTCCCTGTAAAGGGAGCCGTCTCCGCCCAGTGTCAGAACTATCTTTGACTCCGGAAATTTGTCAGAAAGCTTTTGGAGCAGCTCCTCACCGCTTCCCTGCTCCCCGCATATATCTCCTGCCTCAATCTCATTCAACAGGAAATAATCCACATATTCCAGGGGATAGGTACTGATTTTATCGTCCATGGGAGAAGGGTTGAATACAAGCACCATGCCTTTTTCGCGGGCTCTCTCCATGATATAGCCAATCTCGCTGATTTCATTCTGCAGTACCAGGTAGTCCCCCTTCTCAAAGTGGTCCATAACCCCATCCACCATTTCCCTGGTAATCTGCTGGTTGGCGCCGCCGAAGAGAAGGATGCAGTTGCCCCCGTCCTTTGCCTTCTGGATAATGGCATGGCCGGTCTTTCCATCCAGCACGGATATATACTCCGTATTCACCCCGGCTTCCTTTAACTGGCGAATGAGAAAATCCCCGTCCCCGGTGCCGATGGCACCTGCGTGCCATACCTCTGCCCCGCTTTTACTCAGGGCAATGGACTGGTTTAACCCCTTGCCGCCTGAAAACACATGCATTTCTTCCGAGGACATGGTCTCCCCTCCCCTGACAAAGTGGTCCACACTATAGGTGTAATCTATGTTCAGTGAACCGTAATTAAGTATCTTCATGATTCTTCTCCTTTCCATTCGTTTGATTCTTTATTCTTCCGGCACCATCTTCCCCACATCCTGGGGAATCCGGGTCAGGTCCCGCTCCACAATCAGATATATCACTGCATCCGGAGGGTTCTCCTCCAAAAGCGACCGGTCAAAGGCCTGCCAGTGATAAAAGTCCACATTGGCAAAGTACCGGGGCAGGAAATCCATGAGGGCTGTGCCGAAGGAATCCCGTATAACGGCAATCCGGCGCTTATCCGGCGCCCCGGGTGTACTTGTATGGACAATATTCTTATCCCCGTTTACATCCTGCACCGTGACCTCAAGGTCTTCGTGATACCCGCTTACAAGGGCAATCTGGTCATCGCAGTATTTCTCAGGCAGGTGGAACAGATTGGCCAGGTCACCCGGGGCTCCCTTGATATAATCCACCTGCACATCCTCTATGGGCAGCGGTGTCCCTCCCAATGCCTCAATGAGCATCTGGCCTGCCGCGTATCCTCCTGCGCTGTTCCAGTGAGTATCCGTCTTATAATACCACACATAATCCCGGTTCGTGTTAAAGTACTCCCTGGGGTCCAGAACCGTCACATCCGAGTGCTCCCGTATGTAATCCTCCAGCTGTCCGGGCCGGTTTCCATCCCAGACCCGCTTATATGCATCCGGCATATATTCCCTGTAGATTCCTTCCTTGTTGGGAGCAATCATCATGAGAAAGGGTATGCCCCGGCTCTCATAATATCCGGCTGCCTTTATGATCTGTCCGCCAATCCAGGCAGCATCGTCCGGGTAAAAGGGCTGTGTTCCCAGGGCATCATAAAGGCTCATGCCCCCGGCAAAAAAGTACCAGCCATCCTTTCCCACAATCACATCCTGGGAATCCGCATAGCCGAACAGCTTTAAATTAATCATGGAATTCAGGCTCAGGAACAGGTTCCTGAATGCCGCATGGTCATTGATATAACTGTTGACCGCAGACGGATACGCCTCATATGTATCCGGTGAAAACACGGGAAACTCTGCCAGGTTCCTGTTTTCCCCGGTGCCTGTCTGGCTGCCTCCCTTCACAAAGGGAAACAGCAGGTTGGGTATCAGAAGCAGGGCCCAGAACCCCGCAATCATAATCTTCTTCATCATAGGTGCTGCTCTCTTTCCGTATGGACTAAAATCTGAAATAAATAAAGGCCTGATAGGTGCTGCTGACCATAAGCAACGTTCCCAGCAGCAAAAGGGCTGCCATCACAGCCACATCCGCTGCGGTCACGTTCTCCTCGTCAAACAGCCGGGCTTTGAGACGGGGCATCAGCTGCTGGATGGGCCCGCAGAATACCACTGCCAGCACCAGCAGAAACAGAATGCGGTTATCCGCAAAAATCCGCGGATTCCACAGTCCCTTGCTGGGAATCAGCATTGCCTTTAACAGTATTTTTCCGTTGTGCAGGGTATCCACCCGAAACAGCAGCCAGCCCACTGCCACCGCCCCAAGGGTGTACAGATGATTCAGGAACTTCAGGGGATTTTTTTCTAAAATCCTGCCAATCCACAGGCGTTCCGCCACAATAAGAATGCCGTAATACACACCCCAGCATATGAAGTTCATGCTGGCCCCATGCCACAGTCCCGTTGCCAGGAATACCAGGAAAAGATTCACGCAGGTGCGCGCCAGTCCCTTCCTGTTGCCTCCCAGAGGAATGTAAAGATACTGCCTGAACCAGGTGGAGAGGGAGATATGCCAGCGCCTCCAGAACTCGCTGACAGAGGCCGACAGATACGGATAATTGAAGTTCTCTTTGTAGGTAAAGCCGAACATCCTGCCCAGGCCGATGGCCATGTCGGAGTACCCGGAAAAATCATAGTAAATCTGGAAGCTGTACAGAATCACGGCCAGCCATACCGTAACCGTGCCCAGCTGTTCCAGGGGCAGGTCAAACATACGGTCCACCACCTGGCCGAACATGTTGGCAAATACCATTTTCTTCACCAGGCCGTACACAAAACGCTTAATACCGTATGCGTGCATGGACAGGCTCTCCTGCCGGTTCCCAATCTGCGGTTCCAGCTCATGATACTTGACAATGGGACCGGAAAGTATCTGGGGAAACAAAGAGATGTACAGCGCCAGACGGAATACATTTCTCTGGGCGGGATTCTCCCCGCGGAAGGTATCAGCCAGGTAAGAGATGGACTGGAAGGTGTAAAATGATATGCCGATGGGCAGCGCGATATCCCTTGGAGCAAAGCCCTGGCGCCCCAGAAGGGACATGGCCAGTTCCAGGAAGAAATTGAAATATTTAAAATACCCCAAAAGCCCCAGGTTGACCAGAATGCTCAGGATAAATACTGCCTTCTTAAGCCCCTTCCTTTCCCCGCAGCCATCCAGGGCCAGGCCAAACCCGTAGTTTAGCAGGATGGAAAGGACCACCAGAACCACATACCGCGGCTCGCCCCAGCTGTAAAACACAAGGCTGGCCATGAGCAGAACCCCATTTTTAAGCTTCCTGCCCGGTGAAATATAGTATATCAGGGCCAGGGCAGGAAGGAAAAACCATACAAACGTCAGTGAACTAAACAGCATATTTAGGAAAATTCCCTTTCTATCAAAGTTTATCAATCATGTATCACAAAGATGCAGGCTACATGGAGACAGCGTCCTGCTTTGGTATCTTGCGCCGTATCTTATGGAATGTCACCATATGGGCAATGGCTGTGATGGCCCATGAGACAGGATAGGACAGATACAGCACATCCAGGGAACGGTACGCCGCAAATACGGTGAATACCCAGAGCACCCTGAATCCGCATGCCCCTGTGAGGGATACAAACATGGGGATGATGGAATATCCCAGCCCTCTCAGGCTTCCCACCATGCAGTCCATGATTCCGCAAAGGAAATAGGTTGTGCAGATAATTTCCAGCCTGAGCATCCCGTAGCGCAGCACCTCCGGGTCTGAGGAATAGATATGCAAAAGCCCGTCTCCCGCAGCCACGGCTGTGAGTCCCAGGATTAAACCCACGGCCGTCACCACTCCCAGGCATATGTACATGATTTTATTAATCCTGCTGTACTTCCTGCCGCCCAGATTCTGGCTGGTAAAGCTCAGGTTGGTCTGGTACACCGCGTTCATTGCCGTGTAGACAAAACCCTCGATGTTGGAGGAGGCCGTGTTCCCGGCCATGGCAATGGAGCCGAAGGAGTTGACCGAGGACTGAATCAGTACATTGGATATGGAGAATATGGCTCCCTGCATGCCTGCGGGAAGTCCGATTTTTACGATTCGTTTCAGCTTCCTGGGGTGAATCCGCAGCTGCTTTAAATCCAGCTTAAGTGCTCCCGGAGCGCTCATCAGGCTCCTCAGGACCAGAAAAGCGGAGATGTGTTCTGATATGACCGTGGCCCAGGCCACACCGTCCACTCCCATTCCCAGCACCACCACAAAGAACAGGTTCAGGCACACATTCACCACGCCGGAAGCAAAGAGGAAATACAGAGGTCTCCTGGTATCCCCGATAGCCCGCAGAATGGCTGCGCCGAAGTTATAGACCATAAGTACCGGCATACCCAGAAAGTATATCCTCATATAGAGGACCGACTGGCTCAGGACGTCCTCAGGGGTTCCCATAAGGCGCAGCAGCGGGTTTGCCAGAAGAATTCCCAGCACAACCAGGATAAAGCCGCTCACAATGCTGGTGGTCACCGCCGTGTGGACGGTCTCACTGACATCCTTGTCTTTGCGGGCCCCGTAATACCGGGCCACCAGCACATTGACACCAACTGAGAGTCCCACGAATACATTAATTAATAGGTTGATAAGCGAAGATGTGGATCCCACTGCCGCCAGAGCCCCGCTGCCTGCAAAACGGCCCACCACGATGATGTCCGCTGCATTAAACAGCAGCTGCAATATGCCTGACAGCATCAAAGGAATGGAAAATAAAAGGATTTTGCCCAGAAGCGGGCCGCTTGTCATGTCAATCTCATAAGACTTTTTCATCTTCTGTTAACTCCCTGTGTCATTCTTTCTCCATGCCAGTCCATGGCATATGTTCTTATCAGTTATATCACAGGGCCGCGTTTTTTACAATGGGTTAAAAGGCCATGAAAACCTGCGAATTTTCTTGACATTTCCCGGCCCGTCCTTTAAAATGGAGCAAGTGATAAGGGAGTAATTGGCATGCCCCGCCCTGCCGGGCATGTAATAAGGTCAACATACTGATAGTTTCTATCTGGCTTTATTTGAAACAATGAGACTTATCTACAGCATTCCAAGGCTGTAGGTGGGTCTTTTTTTATACCACAATCCATATATTAAAACATCACCAGGGAGGAATCATTATGTCATTAGCTGAACTGTTTGTCATCGCCGTGGGGCTGTCCATGGACGCGTTTGCGGTATCTGTCTGTAAGGGCCTGGCCATGCCCAAAATGAACTGGAAGGGCGCCCTTTTGGTTGGGCTGTACTTCGGCGGATTCCAGGCCGCCATGCCTTTGTTCGGATATTTCCTGGGTTCCAGCTTCAGCCTGGCCATACGTGCTTACGACCACTGGGTGGCCTTCATCCTGCTGGCTGTTATCGGCGCAAACATGATAAAAGAATCCTTCAGCAAAGACGAGGAATGTCCGAACGCGGACCTGGATGTTAAAAACATGGTGCTTCTGGCCATTGCCACCAGCATAGATGCCCTGGCCGTGGGCGTGACCTTTGCCTTCCTGAATGTCGACATCCTCCCCGCCGTATCCTTTATCGGAAGCGTCACCTTCTTTCTGTCCGTGGCCGGCGTAAAGGCAGGCAACGCATTTGGATGCCGCTATAAATCCAAGGCCGAGCTGGCAGGCGGCGCCATCCTCATTCTCATGGGATTCAAGATACTGCTGGAGCACCTGGGAATTTTGTTCGGGTAAGCGAAACATAAGTATCCGGCAGACCATCCTTACCTTCACATTCCGCCATACCTGCGCAAAGACGGCGGGGCAGCGTCCTCTCGGAATACGCTGCCCCACTGTCTTTTTATTATCCTTTTCCTGTCTGAAATCCTGTTCCCAGGCTCAGAAACCTAAGCCTTCCCGGTCTCAGATTCTGACGCCGCTGCTGTCCAGCTGGTAACCGTCAATGGTGCGGTTCGTCTGCATCACTCCGTTTTCAGGGTCCATATAATACCACTGTCCCTTATATTCCAGCCAGCCGGTCTGCATATAGCCGTCTGTGTTGAAAAAATACCACTTGTCGTTTATCATGGCCCAGGATGTAAGGTATTCATCCTGATACAGATACCTCCAGCCGCGCATATCCTTGTTCCATTTGCCCAGCAGGATGTTCCGGTAGTTGCTCATGTCCTCCTCAGGAAGCAGCATGAAATACCGGCTCTCCTTTTTATCCTGATAACAAAACTCTACCATATAACATTGATCCAGATAATTATAATCCCCCTCAGCGGACCGCTCTTTTTCAACGGTCTCAGGCCGGATTACAGGGTAATGGGTCCCTTCCTTTAAACCGTACACCGTACACTCCAGATACTTCTGGGTCTCGCCCCTATAGGTGACAAGATAATAATTCAGTGTCACTTCATTCAGGTCCACATCACTTTTGTCCTTTGTAACTGTGAACGTATCGTATTCCGATACCCTGTACCCCAGCAGATAGGACGAATATCCGTCATAAATCGTGGTCCTTCTGCTGTTAACATCCAAATGCAGGGTAACAGGCACCTCAGTCTTATACGAAGCCGCTGCCTCTGAGACAAATGCAGCTGACACACTGAGCACTGCCGCCAGAACCAGCGCGCCTAACCGCTTAACAGACATATACCGTCTCATCCGGTACCCTCCTCTCAAACCTTTGGACTACTCATGATGACATCCAGGGTGAATTCCCGGCGCATCCGCCAGCCATTATTTCAATATAATCTTCTTGAAATTCTTCTTGCCGCGCTTAACGACCACGCCATCTCCGGCAAACTGTTCCCTGGAGAATACGGCCTTGATATCCTTTACAGGATTTCCGTCCACGGACACACCGCCCTGTTCCACGTTCCTTCTGGCCTCAGAACGGGAAGCTGCCAGGCCGGACTTGTTAAGAATGCTTAAGATATCAATGGTTCCATCTGTAAAATCCTCTTCTGAAAGTTCAAAAGTAGGCATGTTCTCGGTGCTCGCTCCTGCCGCAAACAGGGCCCTGGCGCCTTCCTGCGCTTTGGCTGCTTCTTCCTCGCCGTGCACCAGCTTTGTAAGCTCGAATGCCAGTATCTCCTTTGCCTGGTTTAACTGGCTTCCTTCCCACTGATCCATCTCGTCAATCTGCTCCAGCGGAAGGAAGGTAAGCATGCGCAGGCACTTAAGCACATCGGAATCCCCCACATTCCTCCAGTACTGGTAGAAATCAAAGGGTGATGTCTTCTCAGGATCCAGCCATACTGCGCCGGACTGTGTCTTACCCATCTTCTTGCCCTCAGAATTCAGAAGCAGGGTAATGGTCATGGCATGTGCATCCTTGCCCAGCTTGCGGCGAATCAGTTCTGTTCCGCCCAGCATGTTGCTCCACTGGTCATCGCCGCCAAACTGCATGTTGCAGCCGTACCGTTTGAACAGCTCATAGAAATCATAGCTCTGCATAATCATGTAGTTGAATTCCAGGAAGCTTAAGCCCTTTTCCATCCTCTGCTTGTAGCATTCAGCCCGCAGCATGTTGTTGACGGAAAAATGAGGTCCCACTTCCCTGAGGAACTCAATATAGTTAAGGCCCATGAGCCACTCCGCATTGTTCACCATCATGGCCTTTCCCTCTGAGAAATCAATGAAACGGCTCATCTGCTTTTTAAAACAGTCACAGTTATGCTGGATGATTTCAGGCGTCATCATGGTGCGCATATCAGAGCGTCCCGACGGGTCGCCAATCATGCCCGTGCCTCCGCCAATCAGGGCAATCGGCTTGTTGCCTGCCATCTGAAGACGCTTCATCAGGCAGAGCGCCATAAAGTGGCCTACATGGAGGCTGTCAGCTGTCGGGTCAAAACCGATATAGAATACGGCCTTTCCCTCGTTGACCATTTTCTTAATTTCTTCTTCGTTGGTCACCTGGGCAATAAGGCCTCTGGCAACCAGTTCTTCATAAATCTGCATGGTGATTCTCTCCTCTTCTTACTTTCTTTATTTTACCATACTTCTGCTTTCATGCAAGGGCTTGATTCTTACATTTTTTATACAGGGGCAGCAGGGGCACAGGGCATACCGCCGACACGATTTTCCCTTTCTGAACGAAAAAAAGCCCCGCCCTTTCTCAAAAGGACGAAGCCCGTAAGCCCCGTGTTACCACCTGATGTTCACAGACAGCTCACGCTGCCTGCCTCTTCGAGTACTGGCGCCAGGCTCTGGCCAAACGCCCGTATACTCTAGCACGATAACGGATGCAGGACCCGTCGCAGCCTACTAAGGCTGTTATATGAAGCAGCGCTGTTGGGTGCGAAGCTCAGGGATGTATTCATGACCTGCTTTCCATGCGCCTCTCATCATCCGGCTGCTTTCTGTCTGTTCCTGCAGGCTACTACTTGTTCCCGTCATAGCCAATTCATGAAATTATGACCATTATAGACAGACTCTCCCGGTTTGTCAAGAGTTAATCAGCCATATGTAAAGGGAATCATCAGCCGTATGCAAAGGGAATCAGCGGTGTGCAAAGGTAAGCACGAACACAGCTCCCAGTATCAGGGCAAATCCCAGAAAATCAGGCAGCGTAAACCGGGTTCCCAGCCAGAACACGGATATGACCACCGCGGATACCGGCTCCACGCTTCCCATGATGCTGCCCTTTAAGGGTCCAATCATGCTGACGCCCTGAAGGTACAGGCCAAATGCAATGGCAGTGCCCACCACCACCACGCCTGCCAGCGCTCCCAGTGTACCTGCATCCCAGACCACCCCGTAATTCCAGGGCTGAACCACGGCTCCCATGGCAATCCCGCCAAAAAACATGCCGAATCCCAGCACCTGGTATATGTCATATTTCAGGATAAGACCTCCCGGTATAATAGTATAAATCATGGAGCTCACAGCTGCCAAAAGCCCCCAGAACAGGGCCTCCCCCGTAATGTGGAAGGAATGTATGTCCCCGTGGGTTCCGATGACAAAGGTGCCAAACAAAGACAGACCGATGGCTGCCAGCTCAAGCCCCTTGGGAAGCCGCAGCTCCCGCATGCACACCACTGCCAGAATCAGAATGGGCGACAGGTACTGGAGTACGGTTGCCGTTCCCGCGTTGGATGCCTGGATTGCCATAAAATATGTAAACTGGCAGAAGGTAATGCCGAAAATAGCAAATGCCAGCAAGTGGATGGTATCCCTTTTTTTCCGGAACACCCTCAGATTCTCCCTGCCGTGAAGCTTAAATCCTGCCAGCACCAGTATAATGCCTGCAAAAAACAGCCTGACAGCCACCAGCCACGGCGCCTCGATTCCCTTCTGTTCAAACAAATACTGCCCGCAGCAGCCCGAAAATCCCCAGCAGGTTCCGCCTACCAGGGCCATTATGGTTCCCGCTGTCTGTCTCTTATCATTCTTCATCTCACACGTTAATCTCCTGCAACAGTCATGTATCTATTTATACTTGGAAAACACCTTATTGTCAATATTTTCGTGGGATTCACTATTTACGAATCCGGTTTTCTATACTATAATGAAGCATTGAAATGTATCTTACACCGCAGTCCGGTGTTTACATAATGGGAGGACGAAAAAATGGGATTCACATTCATCAATAAGCTGCCTACGCCGGCAGAAATCCGGGAGCAATTCCCGCTGGCCCCAGAGCTGGCAGAAATCAAACACGCACGGGACGAGGAAATAAAAAGGGTATTTACCGGTGAAAGCGGCAAGTTTGTTGTCATCATCGGCCCCTGCTCAGCTGACAACGAGGAATCTGTATGTGATTACGCCGGACGCCTTGTGAAAATCCAGGAAAAAACAAAGGACAAGCTAATTATTATTCCCCGGGTCTACACCAACAAGCCCAGAACCACCGGCGAGGGATATATGGGAATGATACATCAGCCCGATCCTGAGAAGCGGCCTGATATGTTTGAAGGAATTCTGGCTATCCGCCATATGCACATGAGGGTGCTGCGGGAGACAGGTTTCTCCACTGCAGATGAAATGCTTTATCCTGAAAACATGAACTATCTCTCAGACATGATGTCCTATGTGGCGGTAGGCGCCCGTTCCGTGGAGAACCAGTTTCACCGGCTGGTAGCCAGCGGCTGCGATGTGCCCGTAGGCATGAAGAACCCTACCAGCGGCGACCTGACAGTCATGCTGAATTCCGTGGTGGCTGCCCAGCTTCCCCACGACTTTATCTTCCGCGGCTTTGAAGTGCAGTGCCCCGGCAATCCTCTGACCCACACTATCCTGCGGGGGGCTGTAAACAAGAGGGGCCAGTGCAACCCCAACTACCACTATGAAGATTTGAAGCTTTTATTTGACCTTTATAATAAGCGCGGGTTACAGAATCCTGCCTGCATCGTGGATACCAACCACGCCAACTCCAACAAGCAGTACCATGAACAAATTCGTATAGCCAAGGAAGTGCTCCACAGCCGCCGCCACTCCGGCGATATCAAGAATCTGGTAAAGGGCCTTATGATTGAGAGCTACATTGAGCCCGGCAGCCAGAAAATCGGGGAACACTGCTACGGCAAGTCCATCACCGATCCCTGCCTGGGATGGGATGATACGGAGCGGCTGCTGTACGAGATTGCGGATAATCTGGACTAGGACCATACTATAACCCAAACGAAATATGAGCCCGGAAAAGGGCCTGCCATGCGTTTTGCATGGCAGGCCCTTTTCCATTCTGTGAACCATTCTTTATATTTATGATCACGCTTCTGTTTTTGCTTCTGGTCTTTGCTTCTGGTCTTTGCTTCTGGTTTTTTTGCTTCTGGTCTTTGCTCCCGGTTTTCATCCCTAGCTGGCCAGCGCCGTAATCCCAAAGTATGCCAGCACAATCACACCCAGAATAATTCTGTAATATCCAAAGAACTTAAAATCATGCTTTCGGACATAACTCATAAGGAACTGAATGGAATAAATAGAAACCACAAAGGCAATCAGCATTCCCAGTATGGTATAGAAAATCTGCGGTCCCGTAAACACATTTCCTGCCAGGAAATACTTCACGATTTTAAGCAGACTGGCTCCAAACATAACCGGGATTCCCAGGAAAAATGAAAACTCTGCCGCGGCAGCCCTGGAACAGCCCAGGACCATGGCGCCCAGTATGGTGGAACCGGAACGGGAGGTTCCCGGAATCAAAGCCAGAAGCTGTACCATACCAATGAGGAACGCTGTCTTGGCTGAGATCTGTCCCACCTTGTTAAACCTGGGATTGGTACACACGCTGCTGTTCTCAAGTACAATAAAAAGTACGCCGTATACAATCAGGGCCGCTGCCACCACATAGGCGTTAAACAGATGGGCCTCCATCCAGTCATCCAGCAAAAGTCCCAGAATGGCTGCCGGAACACAGGCAATGATAATTTTAATCCAGAGGGCCCAGGTGGCATCCTTCTGCCGGCTGGACTTGCTGGGGCTAAAGGGATTCAGCTTGTGAAAAAACATGACAACCACAGCCAGGATGGCCCCTAACTGAATCACCACCAGAAACACGTCCTTAAACGCGTCCGGCTGGTTCAGGCGTATGATTTCATCCACCAGAATCATATGACCGGTGCTGCTGATAGGAAGCCACTCCGTGAACCCTTCCACAATTCCCAATACAATGATTTTTAACACTTCAACTAAACTCATAAATTCTCCTTACCGCAGACAGACTCCATTCCCTGACGCCTTCCGGCATCCGGCCCCTGCATTCATCCTGCCGCAGAAGCCCCTGCCTGCTGTACATTTTATGTATTCTTATCTATCCCTATACCTGTTTTATATATTCTCAATCTGCCAGTCAACAGGAGTAAGGCCGTGCTCTGTCAAAAATGCATTGGTCTTGCTGAAGGGCCTGCTGCCGAAAAATCCCCTGGATGCGGACAAGGGACTTGGATGGGGCGCTTCCAGGATTAAATGCCTGGGATTGTTCAGCATTGCCTTCTTGGTCTGGGCCGGACGTCCCCATAAAATAAACACCATGGGTCTGTCCTGCTGGTTAAGAATGCCTATGGCTGCATCCGTAAACTTCTCCCATCCAATGTCCCGGTGGGAATTGGCCTGGTGGGCTCTCACTGTGAGCACTGTATTTAACAGCATGACCCCCTGGTCAGCCCACTTTTTCAGATAACCGTTATTCGGTATATAACACCCCAAATCATCGTGAAGCTCCTGGTAAATGTTCACCAGTGAGGGAGGAATATCCACGTCCGGCTTTACTGAAAAACACAGGCCATGGGCCTGACCATAATTGTGGTAAGGGTCCTGCCCCAGAATCACTACCTTTACGTCCGCCAGCGGTGTAAATGCAAATGCGTTAAAGATATCATCCGGTTCAGGAAACACCCTTTTAGTCTCATATTCATGCTTTACTGTCTTATACAGTTCTTTATAATAGGGCTTCTTAAACTCGCTGCTTAAGGGCCCCAGCCAGTCATTTGTAATAGCGGCCATATCCTGCTTCTCCTTTTCAACAATATAAATTCACATTTTCATATTTTAGCATAGGAAACGGCAGGAAACAACGGATATCGACAAAATAATTAAGAGAGCCGGGATTGCGCCCGCCCTACATCCTTACGGCAATCCCTCTCTCCCACAGGTACTTCTTAAGATCCCGTATCTCCAGTTCCTTATAATGAAACAGAGAGGCGGCCAGGGCAGCGTCCGCTCCGCCCTTTGTCAGCGCATCATAGAAATGTTCCTTATTTCCGGCGCCTCCCGAGGCAATAACAGGTACGGATACATGGGATGCTATAAGTGAAGTCAGTTCGTTGTCATATCCGTTCCTGGTTCCGTCGCAGTCCATGCTGGTGAGCAGTATCTCTCCCGCTCCCAGACGGTCTGCCTCCATGGCCCACTCCAGGGCATCGGTCCCCACATCCACACGTCCGCCGTGCTTGTAAATATTCCAGCCCTTTCCATCAGCCCTGCGCCTGGCGTCTATGGCTACCACCACACATTGGCGGCCGAACTTATCCGCCGCGTCACTGATAAGACGGGGATTGTCAATGGCTGAAGAATTAATGGATATCTTATCCGCGCCTTCCCTGAGAAGCATGCGGAAGTCTTCCACTGTACGTATGCCGCCGCCCACAGTAAACGGAATAAAAACAGTCTCCGCCACCTTGCGCACCATGTCCACCACAGTACGGCGGTTGTCCGAGGATGCCGTGATATCCAGAAATACCAGTTCGTCTGCCCCTGCCCTGTCATAAGCCGCGGCTATCTCCACCGGGTCCCCTGCGTCCCGCAGGTTCACAAAATTTACGCCTTTTACCACCCGTCCATTGTTCACGTCCAGGCATGGTATGATTCTTTTGGTAAACATATCGCCTCTCCTATCTCCTGTTTTAATTGGTATGGCGCTGCCTCCGGTATCCCCGTTCAGACAGCGCAGGACTTTTACAGTCCGATGAAATTCTTAAGAATGGCAAGGCCCACCTCTCCGCTTTTCTCCGGGTGGAACTGGCATGCAAACACATTTTCCCGTTCAACGGAAGCGTGGATTACGGTGCCGTACTCCGTGGAAGCTGCCACAATGGACTCATCCTCTGCCTTCAAATAATAGGAATGGACAAAGTAAACATAGGATCCGTCCTCAATCCCGCGGAAAAGCTTTGCTTCCGGCCTTTTCTTCAGTGAATTCCAGCCCATATGCGGAATCTTAAGTCCGGGATGCTCCGGTATCTTAAGTATCTTTCCCGGAAGGATGCCCAGGCCGGCAGCCCCCTGGCACTCCTCACTGCCCGCAAATAGAAGCTGCAGTCCCAGGCAGATACCCAGAAACGGAGTTCCCTGGTCCACTGTCTCATGAATCACATCCACCAGACCATACTGCTCCAGCTTTCCCATGGCATCGCCAAAGGAGCCCACCCCCGGCAGAATGACCTTGTCCGCTTTGAGTATCGTTTTCCTGTCCCTGGTTATGACAGGCGTTTCCCCCAGTGAAAGCAGGGCTTTTTCCACACTGCGCAGGTTTCCTGCGTCGTAATCAATAATGGCAATCATACATTCAACCTCGTTCCTATGATTTAATATTTTAGCATTGTAACGTGATAAAGGCAACTTGTTTTTATAATCACTTAAATATCTGCCAGTCCGCGGATAAAGGCAACTGAATCTGCCTGGATTCCCGCGGCCCGCTCTCCCGTTTCCTTGGGTATCTGGAAAAAGGTTTCATGTATCCTGTAAAATACTGATTTCTGGTTGAAAAAACCTATCTTCTCAAATGGCCACCGCATAACGGTAGGTGTCTTAAAACCCTCTCCCAGTTCCAGGATAACCAGCCTGCGGTTCAGGGTTCCTGTCTGCCATTTCTTGTATGCCTCCCACCTTGGCAGGTAGCCTTCCTCTATGTAAGTCTCTGCCTCAACCGTATTGCCTGTCAGGGGTGCCCTGCAATGAGGGCAGATATCATCCGGCACCTCCCCCTCTTCCCATATATCCTTGGTACAGGCTTTGGAACACTGCCTCCAATGGATATTTCCACAGGGAGCCACCACCCGCCCGCTGTCAAAATCCGTGTCATAGACAGCTCCGTCTGTCACAGTGGTAACCACATAATAGTCCTTGTCCCTGACCAGGCTCCACAGGACCGCGTAAGCTTCCCGCAGCTCCTTCTGTACCGGATCCCCCAGACTGCGCAGGCGCACATCTCTACCGTCATCCCTTAATCTCCACTCCCCTCCGATGCCTATAAGTACCTTTTCCGCGCCGGAAAGCGCCTCTAACAAATCCTTCTTCTGCTGGTCCATATCCAATCTTCACTCCTGTCATTCATAAGGCTGTCCGGGGACCCGTGTACCTCTGATATTCCGCTCCTGTCCCCGGCGCCGTCTTATGCTATCATATCATAAAATAGGGCGGGCTTCAACGCTGCCTAATCCCGTGGGAGACGGGCAGAAGGATGGGCAGACAGCTCTTCCCGGTTGCATTTTTGCCGGACCTGCTATAAAATATAGAAAGCAAATACAGAAAAAGGAGCCTGTCAAAAGGCAGGCCGGAATGGAATTCCGGCCTGGCGGCGCAGGTGAAGAGGTGAAGCATCATCATGAAATCAGCACAAGACCTGAGACGATTACTGGAATCCATTGACCGGAAAGGGTATCCGGCCTATAAAGATACGCGGGGTTCATATGACTTTACGGATTATGTACTTTCCATCGACCATGTACAGGGAGATCCCTTTGCGTCCCCTTCCAAATTAAGTGTATTTATTCCGCTCCAGAGGGCCGCCTACCCCAGCGGATATTTTGACGCCCCCCACAAGCAGACTGCCCTGGAGGATTATCTGGTCAGGCAGTTCTGCCAGGAGATCGCCAAATACAATTTTAAGGCAAAGGGTTCCGGCAAAAGCGGCCTGATAGCCACCAGCCATCCAGGGCCTGAGATTCTCAGCCGGACAGCCTGCGAATGCAGTATTAAGGGCATAACGGCCCGCTTTGAGGCAGGTTTTCCGGCCAACGGCAGGACCATTAATTCCGGTGAACTGATTAAGATCCTGTTTGACTTCCTGCCCAGGTGCGTCAAAACTGTATTTTACTATAAAAACAGGCCGGCCCAGGAGGTAAAGGCCGTGTCAGACCTGGCGGAAGACCAGTATTTCATCCGTTGTGAGCTGGAACGCCTGGGACTTGTCTCCTTTGTGGCAGACGGCTCCATCCTTCCCAGGGAAAGCGGCATTTCCAGCCGTCCCATGAAGGGCAGCGTCCCCTTCCAGTCTCCGGATTCCCTCAGGATGGAATTAAACCTTCCCCATGGCGGCAGAATTACCGGCATGGGTCTTTGCAGAGGCATTACCCTGATTGTGGGAGGCGGATATCACGGCAAATCCACTCTGTTAAAGGCACTGGAGTCCGGCGTCTACAACCATGTGGCCGGGGATGGACGGGAATATGTTATCACTGATTCCACTGCCATGAAGCTGCGGGCAGAGGACGGCCGAAGCGTCCAGAATGTGGACATCTCCCTGTTTATCAACGATCTGCCCAACAAAAAAGACACCCACTGCTTCTCCACTGAGGATGCCAGCGGCAGCACCTCCCAGGCAGCCGCTGTCATCGAAGGGATTGAGGCCGGAAGCCGTGTCTTTCTGATTGACGAGGACACCTCCGCCACCAACTTCATGGTCAGGGATGATCTGATGCAGAAAATCATCAGCCGGGACCAGGAGCCCATTACCCCATTCATTGAGAGAGCCAGGGATTTGTATGAAAAATCAGGCATTTCAACTGTCATGGTGGCGGGAAGTTCAGGCGCATATTTCTATATTGCAGATACCATCCTCCAGATGGACTGCTATGAACCACTGGACATTACGGATAAGACCAAGGCCTTCTGTTCCGGCTACGGCGTTGAGCCCATCACCTCCGCCCCCGGCTTTCTTCTTCCGTCCGGCGGGCGCAGACTGTTAAGCAATAAGGGCGGTTCCCAGACTGCACCGGGAAATTATGCCTCATCAAACAGGGGGAATTACAGGGGCAGAGGCCCCCGCGACGGCGGCCGCGATGAGCGTATCAAGGTCAAGGTATACGGAAAGGATTCCCTTCAAATCGGCAAGTCCCCTGTGGACCTCCGGTTCGTGGAGCAGCTCATTGACTCTGAACAGACCAACTCCCTGGCACAGATGCTGCGCTACTGTGTGGAACACCAGCTGCTGGAGCGGTACACGCTAAAGGATACGGTTGCCATGCTGCTTAAGGAGATACAAAAAGGCGGACTGGCAGCCGTGGGAGACAGCTCCTATGCGGCCTGCGGCTTTTCCATGCCCAGAATACAGGAGATTTTCGCCTGCCTTAACCGATACCGCAATTAGTTTCTGCCACCAACCGTAATGGCTTTATAAAAACAGCGCTTCCGCTGCCTGCCATGGCAGCGGGGCGCTGTTTCCTTTTACTTTACCGCTGTTTATTTTCTTTTTCTGCTTCCTCTAATATTCCTTCCCGTCCAGAATCTCCTGATAATCCTTCAGGTTCTTCTCCAGCAGTGCGGGCGTGTCCAGGTTATAGGGACATTTTCCCTTGCACTGGTTGCAGTGGAGACACTGTTCAATCTTCTTCATTTTCTCCTGTGCGTCCGGTGTCAGCCAGGCTGCGGAAGGGGCTCTGCGTATCATAAGGGACATCCTGGCACAGTTGTTGATTTCAATGCCCACGGGACATGGCATACAGTATCCGCAGCCTCTGCAAAATTCTCCCAGAAGCTCTTCCCTGTCCTTATCAATCACTGCCCGTATCTCGTCTGTCATTTCAGGAGGATTTCCCACGTAAGACAGGAATTCATCCAGCTCCCGCTCTCTCTGAACGCCCCAGATCGGAAGCACATTGTCAAACTGGGCCAAATACGCGTAGGCTGCCCGTGAATTATTGATAAGACCGCCGGATAATGCCTTCATGGCAATGAATCCCATGCCCGCCTCCCTGCACCGTTTAACCAGCTCCAGATCCTTATCCGTGGCCAGATAACAGAATGGAAACTGCAGTGTATCATAAAGGCCTGAATCAATTGCCTCCATGGCCACTGACAGCCTGTGGTTGGTGATTCCTATGTGGCGTACCTTGCCCTGCTCCTTAGCCTCCAGCATGGCTTCATACAGTCCAGTGCCATCTCCCGGCCTTGGACAGAAGGAAGGATTATGGAATTGATAGAGATCCACATGGTCTGTCCTCAGGTTTTTCAGGGAAATTTCCAAATCCTCCCTGAATTTCTCCGCAGTCTTTGCGGCTGTCTTGGTTGCGACAAACACCTTGTCACGTATTCCCTCAAGGGCGGCTCCCAGCTTTTCCTCACTGTCCGTATAATTCCTGGCTGTGTCAAAGAACGTGATTCCGCCTTCATACGCCTTTTTTATCAGGTATACGGCATCCTCCTTCGGTATTCTCTGGACGGGAAGGGCCCCGAACCCGTTTTTGTTCACCGTTATACCTGTTTTCCCCAAAGTAACTTCCACCATCTTATGTACCTCCTTCAAGCCTGCTGTTTTTTATTATTCTACCATAAAACTGCTGCCATCTACAACAGAAGGACTCAAACAAACATAAAATTGTACGCTGTTTTGCCCCCACGTCCCGTATATCCGGCGGGTTGGATATCCTGCTGGTAAACACACTGTTTCCACATTCCCGGATTTGTGATAGAATGGATAAAACAAAGCGGCAAACAAGAATGTCTTTGGCAGATACGCCGGGAACAGCTGATTGAACGCAGCAGGGAGGTTAAGCGGTGAAAAAAATTGGGATTCTTTGCGCCGGCGATACGGAGCTGGCCCCTTTTTTAGAACATATGAAAGGGCAGCAAATTACAGAAAAGGCAATGCTTAAATTCCATACGGGAACCATAAATCATGTGAATGTGTCCGCCGTATACAGCGGCGTCTGCAAAGTAAACGCCGCCATTGCGGCCCAGCTTTTGATCGATATGTTCCATGTGGACTTAATCATCAACGCAGGAACCGCGGGCGGGATGAAGGAAGGGGTGCAGCTTTTTGATACTGTAATCTCGGAACGGGTGATTTACCATGATGTGGCCGATGATATTCTGACGGACTTTCACCCATGGCTGAAATCAAATTATTTTTTAGCAGATCAGGAGTTGTGCGCCATAGCCAGAGCCTATAGCCGGACGTCAAAACATCCTGTTCTGTTTGGAACCATGGTTACCGGGGAGCAATTTATTGAAGATGAAAAAAGAGAGGAAATCAATCAGAAATTTGACCCCCTCTCCACAGACATGGAAACGGCCGGCGTTGCCCATGTCTGCTATGTAAACCGCATTCCATTTCTGGCAGTGCGGACCATTACGGATACCGTTACGCATCAGGGCATCGAAACCTTTGACCAGAACTGCGAAGCGGCCTCTGAAATATCCGCGGAGATTGTTTTAGGCATTCTTGGGCAATTAGATTAGGAGGTATAAGGGCTTATGCTGATACAAAATGGGCATCAACAATTACAGGACTTTACGAATAAGAACTATAAACACACCATAACTGAAGTGACAAAGGGCGTATGGTTTGTTTTGGGATTGGGACACAGCAACGCCATTTTTATTGAAGCGGGTTCCAGCGTTATTTTGATTGACACATTGGATACACGGGAGCGAGGGGAACAGCTGCTGGACCTGATCCGGCAAAATACAAAAAAAGAAGTCGGTACAATCATCTACACCCACGGCCATCCTGACCACCGGGGCGGCGCAGGAGCTTTTATGGATAGCAGGCCGGAGGTCATCGCCTTTGCGCCGGCGGCTCCAGCCTTAGAAAAAACCGGGCTTTTACAGGATATTCAAAATCTGCGGGGGGCACGGCAATTTGGCTATCCCCTTACCGACCAAGAAGCAATTTCACAGGGCATCGGTCCCCGTGAAGGGATTACCCACGGAGAACACCGTGCCTTTGTTTTGCCCACCACTCTTTATGAACAAGACAAGGTAAGCCGTGAAATCGACGGCGTACAGTTGGAAATGGTTCGTCTCCCCGGAGAATCGGAAGAAGAAATAATGATTTGGCTGCCGCAGAAAAAGGTGTTGTGCTGCGGGGATAATTTCTACGGCTGTTTTCCCAACCTCTATGCGATCCGCGGAGGGCAATACCGTGATCTTGCGGCATGGATTCACAGTATTGACGTACTGATGTCCTATCCGGCTGAGTGTCTCCTGCCGGGACACACGGCGGCGATTCTGGGACATGAAACCATCAGCAGCACCTTGGGGAATTTCAGAAATGCATTTGAATATATTCTGACGCAAACGTTGGAGGGAATGAACGCGGGAAAGACTGCGGATCAGTTGGCGGCTGATATACAATTACCCCCCGAATATGCAGGTCTTCCCTATCTGGCAGAGCATTATGGCTGTGTGGAATGGACGGTACGGTCCATTTACTCGGCTTACCTGGGATGGTTCGACGGGAACCCCACGCATTTGCACCCCCTGTCCCCCGAAGAACATTCACAAAAGATGATTGCGTTAATCGGCGGCATGCAGACTGTTTTGGACGCGGCCAAAACAGCCCTTTCCCACAAAGAATACCAATGGTGTCTGGAACTATGCGATTTACTTTTATCCAATGGAAATTCAGCAAAAGAGGAAGTATTGCATCTAAAGGCTTCCTCGCTGGAAAAACTGGCGGAGTACGAAACCAGCGCCAACGGACGGCACTATTATATGGTATGTGCCAAAGAAATGAACCCGGAATAAATTCTAACTTTTTTCTGATATGTAATCAAAGCGGGCAAGCACAGTAGGGGCTTGCCCGTTTTGTCTGCCCATTCAGCAGGACATGGGCTTTCTATACACCCTGTCTGATGCTGAAACCAGACCTGCGCCTGCGGCAGCGGTATTTTCACGGCAACGCCGGCAGAGCGCATAATACGCTTACTTCGCCCAAAGCCGTGTGCCAAAGGGTGCCCCTTGGAAAACCCATTCCGCCTGCCGGCTGCCCAATCCGAATGTTTCCCAACTTACCGCTTATACAGGTTTTCATGTATCATGCGCTGAGCGTCACGTCCCCTCCTGCCAGCATTTCTTTTAAATCATCTATGGTCATGTCCCGTTCCTTTAACATCTCGTTGACCACCTTAAATTCCTCCAGCTGGATATGTTCCATCAGTGCCTTTTCCTTTTCTCTCATGGTTTCCAGACAGCTTTCATACTGTGCTATGGATGCTTGTACATCCGCCAGCTCTCCCTGCATTTTTTCAACCGGTGACTTTCTTACTCCCCGTGCCATAAACGTGCGCTCCTTTTCTTTTTGATAATATCTGGTCTGAATCTGCTTCCGGGTATCTGTTCGGAGGACAGGTCCATTTATTACCAGTATATGTAAGCAAATTTCAAAATATACATAAGCTGTATAAAATCCTCTCCGGGTTTAGGTTCGCTGTCCCGGGTCAGGTAAGTTCTCCTTGCAGCCGGTAAATCAACGGAATCATCCAAAGTCCGGCAGCTCCGGTAAGCCGGACAAAATGGCAGCCGCAGAGGGCAGATAAAAAGAGGCCCATAATGAGAAGCCCATGCAAACATCTGTTTCCGCCTACTCGTCTTTTGGAAAATTTCATGGTATAATACTTCCATGACTTCCATGTGCCGCCATATTGCCGGAAAGGAAAACAATAATGAATGAGACAGATAAAAGGCCTGATGTATGCCAAAACCAAGACGAAGGATTGAACGAAACCCAGGGCATGCCGGACGGTTCCCGTGAGCTTTCAGACAGTTCCCATGAGCTTCCGGATGGAATGGAGATTGATATGTCACAATATAAAGAGGGGTCTGCCGCTGCCAAATGCGTACTGGGAGTGATTCTTCTCCTGTGCTTCATCTTCATGTCCAGGTCCTGTAACTACAGACATTCAACCCTCACCTTTTATATGGGTCCGGAGCCGGAGGTTAACCTGGGAAGCCAGTATTACGAGGAAGGAAGATATCAGGAGGCTGCTGATTATTACCAGGAAAAGGTGGACGAAGTTTTTTCAAACGGCAAGCGGTATGAACCGGCCAACGGTCCGCTCTATTTTAACCTGGGTATGGCATACTATAAACTGGAAAACTATGACCAGGCCCTTCTCTATCTGAAGGAGTGCGCGGATGTGGACAAGAGGACTTCCAATACAGAAGAACTGGCATGGGATTATAACACCATGGCCGACGTCTGTAAGGACGCCGGCCATATGGACGAGGCCCTGAACTATTATGAAAAAGGTCTGAAGGCTATAAAAAAGGCCTGCGGAAAGGACTCTGAGTATACAGCCATTTTTCTATCCGATTTAGGAGACGCGTACAAGAAAACCGAGGACTATGAAAAGGCCCTGGAGAATTATCAGCAGGCCCTGAAGATCCAGGAATCCAATGGAAGCGACCAGACCTGGTCCTACATCCGTATAGCAAGGATTTATAATGCTTTAAAGGATTATGATGCCGCAAAACATTTTTATGGCAAGGCTTCCGGGTCGGAAACAGCCGACTCCTACACAAAAGGGGTGGCTTTCTACAATATGGGACAGATGTACCATGAGCGCGGAGAGTATTCTCCTGCACTGGCCGCCCTTGACAAGGCGCTGGAGTTTGTTAACCAGGATGGCGACAATGCCTATGCTGAATCCAATGTCCAGAATACCCTGGCTTCCGTATACGCTGAATCAGAGGACAGTCTGGACAAGGCTATCTTGCATTCTGTCACGGCATGCCGTCTGCTGGAAACATCCGGATTCCCCACGCACAACTGCCGCGAGGACCTGGAACAATTCAAAGAACAGCTGAAAGGCTACTACCAGACAGATACCAGGGATATGACAGATGAAGGATTTGAATTATGGTATCAGGATCAAATGGATTCCGAATAAAACCAGGAGGTAACTATGTTTAAAGACTACGAACATCACGCACAGTATTACGAGACCGATCAGATGGGCTGTGTGCACCATTCCAACTACATCCGCTGGATGGAGGAGGCAAGGGTAAACTTAATGGAACAGATGGGCTGCGGGTATAAGGCCATGGAAGCATCCGGCATCATGAGCCCGGTTCTGGAGGTGCACTGCCAATACAGGTCCATGGTACGTTTTGATGACCATGTAAAGATACATGTATGGGTAAAAGAATATAATGCCATCCGCATGACCCTTGGTTATGAGATGCGCGATGCAGCCACCGGTGAACTCAAAACCACCGGCGAGAGCAGGCATTGTTTCCTGGATACAGGCGGCAGACCTGTATCCTTAAAACGTTCCTACCCTCAGTGGGACACCGCATTCTGCAGCGCGGTCCAGGCACAGGATTCCCGGTAATGACGGCATCTGTAGGCGATGCTGTTATCCAAAGGGATTATCCTCACATGTATATATGTAATTATTAAGACAGGAAGGCTGACTAGTTTATGACAAAATTAAAGAATATCCGAATATTGATAATATCCATTTTATGTGCAATATCTCTTTTGCTGGGAGGATGCACGGATTCCTCCCCCTCTTTTTCACCGGATAAGGGTTCATCCATAACCGCGCCATCCGGTTATGGACTGGCTGTGCATTTTATTGATGTGGGCCAGGGCGACAGTATACTGGCCGAATCAGACGGACACTACATGCTTATTGATGCAGGTGAAAATGACCAGGCCGGCACCGTAATCTCTTATCTAAAAGCACAGGGCGTAACAAAGCTGGACTATGTAATTGGCACCCATCCCCACTCCGACCATATCGGGGGCCTGGACAAGGTCATTGATACCTTTCCCATTGACAAGGTCATTCTTCCACCTGTGGAGCACACCACAAAAACCTTTGAGGACGTACTTGACTCCATTGCCTCCAGGGGACTTAAAATCACAAAACCCACCCCCGGGGATTCCTATGATTTGGGAGACGCCTCCTTCACCATACTCTCCCCTGTAAAAGACTATGGCAGCGACCTGAACAACTGGTCCGTGGGCGTCCGCCTTACTTTCGGCGATAACAGCTTTGTCATGTGCGGTGACGCAGAGAATCAGGCTGAAGAAGATATTGTCAAAAACGGCGCAATGCTAAAAGCAGATGTTCTGAAGGCAGGTCATCACGGCAGCAGCACCTCCACCAGTGACGCATTTCTGAAAAAGGTATCCCCCTCCTGGGTGGTAATCCAGTGCGGAAAGGGCAACTCCTACGGCCATCCACATAAGGAAACCATGGAAAAGCTTAAGAAGGCGGGCTGCCAGGTACTGCGCACAGACGAGGAGGGAACCATTACCGCATTCAGTGACGGCAAGACAATTACATGGAGTACCGGCACTGCCGCGGTTCCCGGCATCAGCGCCGGCAGCGGCGGCAATCAGACAGCCGCTATCCCAGACTCTGACAACGGGGCCGCAGCTGAAAATGAGGCCGGCAATCCCTCCACACGCTCCAGCTATGTCATAAATACCAACACAGGCAAATTCCACCGCCCCGACTGCGCCTCTGCCACCCAGATGAAACCTGAGAACCGCAAAGACGTGACAGCATCCAGGGATGAACTGGTACAGGAGGGGTATGAACCCTGTAAGCAGTGCAAGCCTTAAACCAAACCCACAGAAAGGATTTTTATATGAAATATATCATCGACCGGCTGGAAGAGGGTCTGGCCATATGTGAAACTGAATTAAGGAAATGCATCTCTGTTCCCGTCAGCCATCTTCCAAAGGAAGTTAAGGAAGGCGACGTGCTGAGAGAAGAGGAAGGCAGGTTTTTCCTGGATTCCGAAGAAACAGATAAAAGACGGCGTGAAATGAAGAAGAAGCTTATGGATCTGTTTGAATAAAATCAAAAAATGACAAATGACTGCGGGCCCGTATTGACTATTCCAATGGGGGCCCGCCTTTTCTGTTATGCTCCTGTTATGTTACCCGTTATACTCCTGCCATACTACCTGTCGTTCTTGCCATACTTCCTGCTGTCCTTCCTGTCATACTTCCTGCCGTACTTCCTGTCATACTTCCATCCATTCATCCATATCCTACCTGTTATCCGGCGATATCATTTTCCCGTCCTGGTCAAACTGGTATTCCTTTCCATCAACCACGCAGGTTCCCACAGCCATCTTCCCGTCTGTTCCCAGGTAATAGAGAGAACCATTTTCCCCGTACCATCCCGTTCTCATGTTTCCGTCACCGTCAAACGAGTACCATACGCCGTCAATCTGCTTCCAGCATCCAATCACACGGGTTCCGTCCTCACAGATATAGTTCCAGTATGCCCCATTCTGATGCCAGCCCGAAGTACCGGAAGTTTCTCCTGCCCCGGAAGCTGCCTGGGCCGCAGCCTGGTCCTGGGTATGAGTCTGCGCCTGGGCCTGGGCCTGGGTCTGGGCCGGTGCTTGAGCCTGGGTCTGGGCTTGTGTCTGGGTTTTTGTCTGGGCCCGGGTCTGGGTCTGGGTACTTTCCCCGCCTCCTGCATAGGGACACACTCCATTGGGATGCAGGTGTGCCGGATGACCTCCGCAGTGGTAGTGATAGCTTCCCAGCCCGCTGGCATTCTTGTTATCCCGGTGTCCTCCGCTGGCATCGGTTCTGCCTGAATGAGCCTGGGCCTCCATTCCCCACGGGGCCTGTCCCGTCATTGCCGCGCCTCCCGCCAGAAGCACTCCGCTCATGACCGCTGCCATCCATACCTTTACTGTACGTTTCATCTCATTACCTCCCGATTTCATTTTTAACTCTATTTTACCATGTTTTTATCTGTGTGTAACTCCGTATTTCAGCATCTTTCCAGGGGATTTTCTCATTTTCAGGCCATTTCCGGCATAAAAAATTGGTGGAAGCACTTGCACGTTTTTCCCAATGATGATACCATAAGAAACATATGTAATGAATTCAACTAGTTTGGAGGTTTTTAAAATGGAACTAATCATACCTAAGGATTACGATCCCCGCCTCTCCATACGGGAGACCCAGGACGCAATCAAATACATACGCGATACCTTCCAGAAGGAAATGGGCAGGGAGATGCACCTTGAACGTATCTCCGCTCCCTTATTCGTGGAAAAGAGCAGCGGACTTAATGATAACTTAAACGGCACCGAGCGTCCTGTTTCCTTTGATATGCTGGGGCTACCCGGCGAAACCCTGGAGGTGGTGCATTCTCTGGCAAAATGGAAACGTATGGCATTAAAGAAATACGGCTTTAAGCCAGGCGAGGGACTTTACACCAACATGAACGCCATCCGCAGGGACGAGGAGCTGGATAACCTTCACTCCTGTTATGTGGACCAGTGGGACTGGGAACGTGTCATTACAAAGGAGCAGCGCACCCTGGACACCCTGAAGGATACGGTGCGGGAGATCTTCAAAATTATCAAGCACATGCAGCATGAGGTGTGGTATAAATACCCGGAGGCTGTCAAACATCTTCCCAAAGATATTTACTTCATCACCAGCCAGGAGCTTGAGGACCTGTATCCTGATAACACTCCTAAGGAAAGGGAAAACCTGATTACCAGGGAGCACGGCTGTGTGTTCCTGATGCAGATTGGCGACAAACTGGCCGGCGGCAAGCCCCATGACGGACGTGCGCCTGACTATGACGACTGGAAGCTGAACGGCGATATTCTTTTCTGGTTTGAGCATTTGCAGTGCGCCCTGGAAATCTCCAGCATGGGCATCCGCGTGGATGAGGCTGCCCTGGAATACCAGCTGAAGAAGGCGGGATGTGAGGACCGCCGCAGCCTTCCCTATCATAAAATGCTTTTAAACGGCGAGCTTCCCTACACCATTGGCGGCGGTATCGGACAGTCACGTCTGTGCATGCTGCTTTTGGACCGCGCCCATATCGGTGAAGTACAGGCCAGTATCTGGCCCCAAAAAATGCGCGATATCTGCGGGGAGAACAAGATTTATCTGCTGTAGCCATTGGCTGGGAGCGTATTATGGAATCGAATATCTCAATCTTTTTTATCATCGAAATAATCGGTACCGTGGCCTTTGCGTCCTCCGGTGCCCTGGTAGCCATCAAGCAGCGTCTGGATCTGCTGGGAGTGGTGGTCCTTGGCGTCACCACTGCCGTTGGCGGCGGTATGCTCAGGGACATCCTACTGGGCATCGTCCCGCCCAGCCTGTTCATGAACCCGGTTTACGTGTACACCGCCTTTCTCACGGCCATGGTGCTCTTCATCCTGGTGTGGCTGAACCAGCAGATACTGGAAAGCCGGTATATCTCGGCCTATGAGAAGATGATGAACCTGTTTGATGCCATCGGACTGGGCGCATTCACAGTCACCGGCATCAATACCGCGGGGACAGCCGGTTACGGGGAATATCATTTCCTTTCCATCTTTCTGGGCGTCCTCACAGGCGTGGGCGGCGGTATCCTGAGAGATATGCTGGCAGGCCAGTCCCCGTATATCCTGCGCAAGCATGTGTATGCCTCTGCCTCTATTGCCGGAGCCGTGTGCTATGTATGCCTTAACGGCTGGCTCTCCAGGGATGCCTCCATGATATTGAGCGCAATCCTGGTGGTGCTCATCCGCCTTCTGGCGACCAGGTACGACTGGAACCTTCCCACCGCATACCATACTAAGAACAAATAAATAAAACAAGTCCGGGCCGTAATCATTGTACAAACCAATGTAACGATGATTACGGCCCGGACTTTCTTTCCATGCGCTTGTATTGCTCTTATAAAACATGCATGAAACTCACCTCTGCTGCTGTAAATACTTAGTAATGCTTCTTTGGAATATCTTCATGCTGCTGTCCACGTTCCTGTTTTCCATGAGTATCTTTGATATTTCACCGTCCGCCAGGTTCATGACCTGCTCATACTGCTGGTATTTAGGCTCTATAACCCCATTTTCAATTACATTATAAAGCAGGCTGCTGTTGATTACCTGCTCGCCCTCGTCCATGTCCTCCTGTATAATGGCAGCTGCCTGGGCGGATCCGGTAACGCTTTTGAGCACAGACACTCCCTGGGAATACCGGAATATGTCCATCTGCATCTCTTCATTTCCCGTCAGCTGTTTCAGAAACTCCCACGCCAGCTTTTCATGCTTTGTATTGCTGTTGATTCCCATGAGAAGGGAATCCACTCTGGAACGGTTTTCCCCCTCCTTGCCCGCGGGAAATGTGATGCAGTCCCACTGGAACTTGGTATATTTCTTAATCCGGTAAGGATATGTTTTATAGGTCCTGTACTCCGCAAAGGTCAGGGGCATGAAAGCCACGTTCCCCTTGTTGAAATCCTCCTGGGTCACGCTCTGTCCCTGGTTCAGGTCATTGAGGCGCTTCATGTATTTAATGGCATCCAGGACATGGGAGTCTGTAAAGGGAAGCTGCTGCTGATCCCCGTCATAAAACCTTCCCCCGCTGGTGTAAACCGCATTTCTCCAGCTGTAATTATAGGTTCCGAACTGGTCCAGCAGTCCGTCTCCGTTTACATCCTTTGTTATCTTACGGCAGATTTCATACATATCGTCCCAGGTCCAGTCCTCCCCCGGCACCTCAATCTGCTCTTTCGCCAGAAGGGACTTGTTGACAAATAAAAGGACGGGAACCGTTTCATAAGGAAGGGCGCACTGGTGTCCGTCGTACTTTCCCGCATCCAGGGCAGTAGTGAAAAAATCATTCCGGTTAAACCCGGCGTCGTGTTCAATGAGCTCGTCCAGGTTTTTCATGACTCCCAGGGATGAATACAGGTTGAAATCCGTGTCCGGCACCATAAACACGTCCGGCATCTTTCCCTCTAAAAGCTTTCTGGCGCACCACTCCGAGTAATCCTCCTTGCTGATTCCGCTGTAGTAATGTATCCTCACCCCGGGATGCTCCTCCTCGAACTTTGCTATGGCCTTGTCTATCATGACAAAGCTGCTGGCACTGGCCACATCCCAGTTGCTTCCCGTGAACATGCCGAATTCCAGGACAATCTCCTTCTCATGGTACTTATATATACATCCAAGGAAGCCTGCAAGGAGGAACACGGCTGCTCCCAACCCCAGTGTCCATTTCCATCCCTTCATCCCAATCTCATCCTTCCTTCTGCCAACATCTTGACCTCTCCCGATCCCCGTACACTGGTCCGGTCAAATCTCATGTGCCCAGCCGCTTTCTCACGTTGGTCTGGACAGCCCAGATGGCCAGCTGGGTGCGGTCCCTCAAATCCAGCTTGTTCAGTATAGTGCTGAGATAATTGCGCACTGTTCCCTCAGACAGCTTAAGAGCCTCAGCTATCTCCCTGTTGCTGGCCCCCACTTCCACCTGGGCTATGATCTTCCACTCTGTCTTTGTAAGCTCATCCACATTTTTATCACCCACAAGTATGCTGTAATCTGCCTGGGCCATCTGCGAAAACAGCCTCAGCACCTTGGTTGCAATATCCGGGTTAATCATAGCCCATCCATTATACACCGTGGTGATGGCATTGGCCAGTTCATCCATGGACACGCCTTTTAAGAGATATCCGCTGGCACCATATTTCAAAGCATTGTAAACGTACTCGTCATCGTCAAACGTGGTGAGAATAATAATTTTTATCTGAGGATAATTTTCCTTGATGATTTTCGTGCACTGCACACCGTCCAGCTTGGGCATCCGTATGTCCATCAGTATGACATCGGGTTTATTCTTCCTCACGCTGCGGATGACCTCCTGTCCGTTGGAAGCCACATCCGTAACCATTATGTCCGGCCTGCTGTTGAGCACAATCTGCAGGCTCTGGCGAATCAATTCCTGATCGTCGGCAATCAATACTTTAATCATAAGTCTCCCCCCATCGGATTGGTATTCTTGCATTAACAGTAAATCCGTCGCTGCCGTCAAATGTAACAACGCCGCTCAGCATCTTAATCCTCTCCTTCATATGCTTTGTTCCGAATCCGCTTTTTATCTCCTTGCATCCGATTCCGTTGTCCCTTATTTGCAGAAGGATATCCGTATCCTCCTTCTTTATGGTAATCCATATCTGGCTGGCATGGCCATGGCGCAGCGCATTGGTGATTCCCTCCTGGATAACCCTGTAAATGGCATTTTCCTCGTCCTCGTCAAATTTCAGGTTCTTTACCTGGCAGTCAAAATACACCCTTGCGCCGGACACAGCGTTCATGTCCGATACCATCTTGCTGATGGCATATTCCAGGCTGAAGCGCTCCAGGGCGTCCGGGCGCAGCTGGCTGACTGAGCGCCGTATTTCCTTAATGCCGTCCCTTGTGACCTTGGAAATAAGCTCCAGCTGGTCCTTTGTCTGCTGGGGCGACGTGCCTATGGTGGCCAGGCAGGCGTCTATTCCCGCAGCAATTCCGGTCAGGGTATGCCCCAGGGTATCGTGGATTTCCCTGGCCAGGCGGTTTCTCTCCCGTGTCTCAGCCATCTTTTCCGCCATCACGGAATACTCCTGAAGCTGCTCATTCACATCCTGAAGCTGCTCGTTCAGGGCGTGTATCTCGTCCAGATTTCCCTGCTGCTGGTTGATGATGTTCACACAGTACACCACGAACATGATTACATTCAGGGATACCAGGATATTATAGCTGCTGAGCAGATACTGCTGGGTGGTTGCATTGTAAAATGAGATATAATCCTGTATGGAATACAGGCGGTATGAAATGGAAAGCAGTTCGTAATCAGCCAGTATAAAACTGCCGATTGCCACTGCCGCCAGAAAATACCTGGATTTCCCGTTCTTGGCATAGAGAATCACATTGGAAAACACCAGCAGCAGAATTCCGTTGTAATTAAAATTCAAAAGTATGATGATGGCAAAACATATGGCAAAATCAGCCACAAGGCTGAAAAGAATCACCTTGCTGTTGTCCGGAAACAGCCGGTCCCGCACAAACATACTGCCTGCCAGAAGAGCCAGAAGGAGGGCGCAGAGCCAGATGTTCCAGTAAGGATACCAGACAATGGCCTGGATGCCGCTTAAAAACTCCCTGGCCACATAGCTGCGCCGTATATTTTCAATTGTGGCATATATAAATATGCTGAGTCCCATGACAGATACCACATTCAGCGCCAGAATGCCCAGCTGCAGGATGCGTACCCGCCTGTTATCCATGTTCGTATCCATCTTCTCACTGCCACCCGTCTATCTCAAACTCGTGGAGGTTATCCCTCGTAATCATGGTGCTGGGCATGCTTATGTATTTCTCCACCGGCTCCCCGTCCAGGTATCGGTATGCGGTCTCAGCCGCCTTCCTTCCTATGGACCTTGGGCTCTGGGCGCTGGTTCCTGTCACATAGCCCACATCCAGGATTGCCTTGAAATCCGGAGAGCCGTCGATTCCGTAAATCAGGACGCCCTCCTCCCTCCTGGCCTGCTGCAGGGCTGCCAGAGCCCCCAGTGCCGTGGGGTCATTGCCTCCCAAAATCACGTCAAAGCTGATGTCACGGCGCAGCAGGTCGGCCATCACATGGGAGGACACCTCAATCTCGCCTGCCGCAGCTTCCCTGTATACCACCTGGTAATTGTGATTGTCCGCTATGGTGTCCAGAAAGCCCTGTTCCCGGTTGGTAATGGAGGTCTGTATGGGGTTGTCAAGGATGACGATTTTAGCCTCGTCCTTTCGTTTCATCATATCCAGGGCGCAGAGCTGGCCCGCCTGGTAATTGTCTGTTTCAATAATGGAAATTACGGAGTCCCGGTCCTTCACCACCGTATCCACATTGATGATGCCGACTCCCGCCTCTCTGCACGCATCCAGGGCCGGCTGTACCTTTTCCCAGTCCACGGGATTTAAAAACAGCATCTGGATGCCCTCGTCTATCATTTCCTGAATCTGTTCATTCTGCTTTTCCTGGTCCTGAAGGGGATCCCGGGTAAGCAGGATATCGCCGTTGGCTTCCACCACCTCTTCAATCCCCTCATTGAGTACATCAAAATACGGATTATTCCTGGTCATATAGGTGGCCCCGAACAGCCTGGCCTCATGCTGGCGCCCGCTTGCATCCCCATGGCCGCAGCCCCCCAGCAGGAGCATGGCGCCCGCTGTCAGGATTAACAGACCTGTCCCTATCTTCATCTGGTTCCCGCCTCCCTATTCTTGGCTTAACTTCCCGGCTGCCGGTCATATCCCCGGCTGTCCGGTCATGCCCCCGGCTGCCCGGTCCTTCCCCATTATACCTCAAAGATGCAAATCTGTAATATTTCATAGGAACTTTTTATAAAACTTTGGTTTCGACAAAAAGCGCCCCACTGCCGTGAAACGCTTTTGCCGTAAACCAGGCTCTATTCCGCCTTTTTGTTTCTCAGATAATCCACAAAAACAGCCAGGAGAATTACAGTTCCCTTTACCACGTACTGCCAGAAGGAATTTACATTCAGCAGATTCAGTCCGTTGTTCAGCACGCCGATAATCAGGCCGCCTATGATGGTGCCTCCGATTTTACCGGAGCCGCCTGCCATGGAGGTGCCGCCCACCACAACAGCCGCAATGGCGTCCATCTCAGCTCCGTCTCCTGCCGTCGGCTGGCCGGAATACATACGGGAGGCCAGAACCACGCCCGCAAGTCCCGCCATGATTCCTGAATAGGTATGTACCAGGAATTTAACCTTGGCTGTGCTGATGCCTGAGAATCTGGCTGCCTGGGAGTTGCCGCCCACCGCATAGATATGGCGCCCCAGCTTTGTCTTATTCATGATAATGGCCGTGATAACCAGCACCACTGCCAGAAGTATAACCGGAGTGGGGACTCCGCCCACGTACCCGGCTCCCAAAAACTGCCATTCCTTTGTAACCACACGCACAGGTGAACCGCCTGTATATACATAGGCCAGTCCCTTTGCCACATTCATGGTGGCCAGGGTCACGATAAAGGGCGGTATGGTTGTCTTTGATATGACAACGCCGTTAAACATACCCACCACGGTGCCCACCAGCACGCCGCCCAGTACGCCTACTGCGATTGGAAGGCCGTAACGGGACACGCAGCCGGCTGCAAAGCAGCCTGAAAGGGCGATGATGGAGCCAACGGACAAATCAATGCCCCCCAGGATAATGACCATGGTCATGCCGCAGGCCAGGAACAGGTTGGACGATATCTGTCTCAGCACATTGAATATATTTTTCTGGGTCAGAAAGGAGCCGCTGGTCTTTGGAAACACGGATAAGAAAATACACAAAATAAGCAGGGCCCCGATGATGCCGATATTATCCTTGAAATATTGTTTTACATTTTTCTGCAATCTGGTTGTCATTTGACTTTCCCCCTTTTCTTACTTTGCCGCCAGCTTCATGATTTGTTCCTGGGTGACGCATTCCTCATGGCTGAAGCACCCGGTTATCCGGCCGTCGCACATGACATAGACCCGGTCGCTCATGTTGAGAATTTCAGGCAGTTCTGACGATATCATGATAATGGACACGCCTTTCTTCACCAGCTCATTCATAATTCCGTATATCTCAGACTTGGCGCCCACGTCCACGCCCCTGGTTGGCTCGTCCAGAATCAGTATCTTGGGGGCGGTGGCCAGCCATCTTCCAATCATTACCTTCTGCTGGTTGCCGCCGGACAGGTTTCCGATAAGCTGTTCCTGGGACGGGGTCTTGGTATCCATCATCTCGATATACTGCCGGGTAATCTCCTCCTCCTTGTCCGCATCCACCCATATGCCCTTTATAAAGCTCTTCAGCACCTCAATGGTGGAGTTGAACCGGACGCTCTGAACCTTATACAGTCCCTCCTGCTTCCGGTCCTCAGGAACCAGGGCAATGCCGAACTTCATGGCATCAATAGGAGATTTGATGGCCGCCTTTTTTCCATCCACGCTGATTTCACCCGTGCAGCCGGGCGTCAGTCCGAAGATACACTTCATGGTCTCGCTTCTTCCGGCGCCTACCAGCCCCGCAAAACCAATGATTTCCCCCTCACGCAGTTCAAAGCTGGCCCCTTTGACCATCTTTCCGTCTGCAATGTTTTCACATTTTAAAACCACCCGTCCGGGCTCCATGTAATCCCTGGTGTAATACTTGGTCAGCTCCCGGCCCACCATCATGGCAATGAGATGGTCCCTTGTGGTATCCTTCACCCGCTCGGTGCCCACATAGGTTCCGTCCCTCAGCACAGTAACCCGGTCGCAGATCTGCTCCAGCTCGTCCATCTTATGGGATATATATATGATTCCCACGCCCTTCTTTGTGAGCTCTCTCATGGTGCTGAACAAAAATTCCACTTCCTTGTCCGATATGGATGAAGTGGGCTCGTCCATCACAAGAATCCTGGAGCGATAGGAAATGGCCTTGACGATTTCCACCATCTGCTGCTGGGCAATGGTCAGGTCCTTGACCAGCGTCCCAGCGTCAATGCTCATGTGGTATGTATCCAGCAGCTGCTGGGCTTCCTTTTCCATGGTCTCATGGCTGACCCATAGCCCCTTTGACGGCTCTCTGCCAAGAAAGATATTTTCCGCCACAGTCATGTGAGGTACCAGTACCAATTCCTGATGGATAATGGAAATTCCGTTGTTGTGAGATGCATTTACCCCGTCAATGGTTACCTTTTGTCCGTCAATAAAAATCTCGCCCTCTTCTGCGATGTAGATGCCGCCCAGAACCTTAATCAGCGTGGATTTACCTGCCCCGTTTTCACCGAGCAATGCGTGGACCTCGCCGGCCCTCAGTTCCAGGTCCACCCCCTGAAGCGCCTTGACTCCCGGAAATGATTTGTGGATGTTCTTCATTTGAAGCAGAACTGTTTCACTCATAATCTCACCTGCCTGTTCTTCTATTCATATGGTTCCTGACAGAGTTTCCTGCCGTGCTTTTGCGTTTTGAGCCTGTCAGATAAAAAGTGCCTGGCCCCCGCAGGGGCCCAGCACTTTTCAGACTAATCTCTTACTGCCATCCATCTGTGCCATACTTATCTACATTTTCTGATGTAATAAGGAAGGTTTCTACCGGATATCTTGATTCTACCTTATCGCCGTTTAAGTATGTATACATGATATTCACTGCGGACTGTGCAATCTTAACAGGAGACTGTGCGCCGCTTCCTTCTATCAGGGATTCCCCGGAAGCCATCTCTGCCTTGATGTCAGGAGAGCCGTCCACGCCGTAAATCATGCAGTCTGTAAGACCGGCTGCGTTGGCTGCTGCCAGTGCTCCCAGTGCAGTGGGGTCATTGCCTCCGAAAATGGCAACCACATCGCCGTGAGCCTGCAGAAGATCCTCTGCAATACCCATGGAAACTTCCAGATTGCCCTTGGCATCCTGCTGTGCAACGATGTTAAAGCCTTTTCCTTCAATTGCATCTAAAAATCCGTTTGTCCTGTCCGTAACAGAGTTCATGGTAGGAGAATCCAGTACAATGATATCCCCGCCGTCCGGGCATTTCTTTACAAGGTCCTCGCCGCAGACCTTGCCTGCGTTATAGTTATCAGAACCGGTGTAGGAAATCAGGTAGGACAAGTCCGCTACCTCTGTATCAAATCCCACGATGGGAATTCCTGCTTCCTTAAGCTGATCCAGAGCCGGAAGGATTCCCTCTGCCTCTGCCGGATTCATGAACATGGCGTCAATGTTCTGGGAAATCAAATCCTCTACCTGGGTAATCTGAAGAGTGACATCATTGGCGGGATCCACTGCAATCAGCTCGTCGCCGTTGGCCTCAACCATTTCCCTCATTCTCTTCTCAATGGTGACAAAGAACGGGTTGGTTCCATCCATACAGGTATAACCGAATTTGTAATGCTTGTCCGGGTCCTTCTTCTTCACATCAGCAGATGCCATATCGGCTGCTGCCGGAGCTGCCGCTTCTGTGGCTTCCTTGCTCTCCTCTGCCTTCTCAGGCTCAGCGGCCGCCTCCTTGGCTTCCTCTGTGGTCTGGGCCTGGGTTGGCGCCTCGGTGGCTGCTGCCGTTGTCTGGGAGTCCCCGCTGCTGCACCCTGCCAGGGCAGAACCTGCCATTGCTGCGCACATCATTACCGCCAACAGCTTCTTAGTACTTTTTTTCATAAGTTACCTCCTTTTGCAAAATGTTTTGTTGTTTTTGCTGTAATCAAATCTTATCACGCTTTTCTTTTTAACACATGTGCACAATGTAATCATTTTCATATGACATTTGTCATATTTTTCATCATCACTTTTGCCCTTTCCCGTTCAGCCGCCGCAAATTTTCATCGTTTTGCACAACTGCCCGCCGCGGGATACTCATTGCACAGCAGACGGAAGGGCGGCTCATCCTCCTCTATAACCGGAAAACGGCCTGCCGGCAGATAGAACCGGTTGTCCCGGTTATCGTCATTACACATGGATACCTCGCCCAACAGAACCGGCCCTGTGCCCGGCTCCAAATGGAAGTCGTGATACAGATAAGGCTGGATGGTAATGCTCTCTCCGGGACACAGCCGTATCTGCGTTCCCGCGGGAACTGTGTACTCCCGCCCGTCACTGTGTATCCGCACATCTGTGTCAGCCAGCTCCTCCTCCCTGCCGGCATTATATATGCCTATGAGCACATTTCCTCCTCCCCTGTTGATGATATCCTCCATCTTATTCCAGTGGAAATGCATGGCCGCAGACTGTCCTTCCTTCATGTACAGCAGCTTTTCCGCATAGGGTTTCGTGTACTTATCCATGGACACATTGCCGTTTCTCAGGGTGATGAGGGAGAATCCCACCTTGTCAAAATCCCCCATCCCAAAATCCGTGATATCCCATCCCAGCATGTTGTCCCGGACCTCATCGTATTCATGGCCCTTTTCGTTCCATTCTTCCGGTGTAAAATAACAGAACGGGGGCAGTTTAAAGGAGCATCTGTCAATCATCTTTTCCATGTCCCTCAATGCCCTGTTGATTTCTGAACGTTTCATGGCTTTTCCTCCTTTGCCGACTTACTCCAGATGGGAGAACACCCTGATTGTGTGGAGCACATCCTCCTTCATGGCCTGGACCGCCCACTGGGTTACATCGTGGAAAAATACATATTCTTCGGCTGCCCTGCATTTTTCCTTTACATACATGCCGCCCGCCTTGGCAAGGTACGTGTAGTAATTAATTTTCCTGACCCCGTTGGCAATACATTTCTTAAAATCCTCGTCGCTGACCCCGGATCCGCCGTGCATCACGATGGGAATGCCGATGCTTTCCCGTATCCTGCGTATCCTGTCAAAATCCAGCTTTGGCGTGGTCAGATACAGCCCGTGCACGGTGCCGAATGAGCAGGCCAGGGCGTCTATCCCGGTAAGCCCGGTGAAAGCCCGTGCCTGTTCCGGGTCCGTATAGCAGCTCTCCACAGCTTCCCCTTCTTCGCCTTCTCCCACGCTTGAGAATTCCTGCCTTCCCATGGCTCCTATCTCAGCCTCCACGGAAGCGCCCCAGTCTCCGGCCATTTCCACCGCAATCTTTGTGTTTGCCGCATTTTCCTCAAAGGGCAGAACGGAGCCGTCATACATCACTGAGGTGAAGCCCATTTCCAGGGCTTCCCTGAGGATTTCCAGCTTATCGCCGTGGTCCAGATGGACGCATACAGGCACAGAGGATTTCTCTGCCATCATCACCATCACCGGCCCGATGACCTTAAGAGGGATAATGGACTCATGGACCGGCGCAAACTGCAGGATAACCGGCTGTCCCAGCTCCTCAGCCGCCCCTAATACGGCCTGAATCCCCTCCAGAGATGTGATGTTGAAGGCGCCGACTGCTATTTTTTTTGCATCTGCCAGGTCTAAAACTGCTTTCATTGAAACTAACATGTTATATATTCTCCTTTCTTCCGGCCTGGGCCGGGACATACAATGAAATATATTTCTTAGTAATGCTTCTTCTGCCTCTTACGGAGGAAGCCGCGTTTTCCCTATGCGGCATTCCTTTTGTTTGGCCGCAAATATGGTTTTTTTTATGTCACGGATGGATGATGTTCTGCTTCTCCCATCCAGCTTCCATCTTCTGCCTCAGCTCCTCAAAGGACAGCAGGCCGCTCAGGGCATCGTAGGCCGTGACGCAGGACGCACCCGTGGCAGCTGCCAGACGGATGCATTCAAGGGGCCCGCAGCCGTCCAGCATTGCCTTTATGAAGGCGGCTATGCTGGTATCCCCTGCCCCTGTTCCTGACAGGATGCAGTCCGGCACATAGCTGTCCTCAAAATGGCTGATATCATTCCATCCTGTAAATTCCGGCAGGAATTTCCTCCATACCGGCTCAGGTGCGGTCTTCAGATACATGCCGGCTGCCCCGCATTTCAGGAGAACGCATCTGGTCCCCATGGACAGCGCTCTGGCAGCCAAAGGCTTAACATCCTCCTCCAGGGATAATATGCCTGTGACATCCTCGCCACCTGCCTTCTCCTGCCATTTGCAGTACAGAGGACGGTCCAGCATGTATCCCAGCTCCTCAATGCTTGGCACGAAGAAATCCACATAGGGCAGCACCCGCTCCAGTATCCTTGCCCAGTCCATGCCTGCTGCTTCGGAATCCGGGTCCACCGCCACCAGGTCCAGGGACGTGGTAAGCCCCATGGATTTTACCTTCTTAAAAAGCCGTACCAGCTCCTCCCCCTCATCCAGATAAAACCTTCGCATAATGGGAGGATAACCAAAATGAAAATGTGATGCCTCCCCTACTTTTTCAAAGTCCACGTCCCCGCAGCCAAAGGTATCATTGCAGCCCGGATCGTGAAGAAAAAAACGGTCCAGTCCCTTGGGCGCCAGTACAATGGTATAGGACGTATTCTCACCAGGAACCTGGCTGATGCAGGTCTCGCAGCCATGTGCGCTTATCATGTCCTTCAGCGCATTGCCAAAATAATCATCCCCTATTTTGGCCATCAGAACCACGTCTGCACCCAGACGTTTAAGACCCAGGCCTGTGTTGGAAACAGCTCCTCCTGTACACATCATGGCTTTTCCCACCTTAAGCAGCTTTCCCGGCTGAAACAGTTCAGAGAGCTTCTGCTTCCCGCTGTTTTGGAAAACCGGCGTAATGTCCAGGGAAATATGCCCGGCCACCGCTACCTTTTTATTTCCTTCTTCCATCTTACTTCCCCCTTCCGCACCCAATCATAGCAGTTTTCATGAATAAATCCAATGCTTTGTGTGCAATTATTACATAGGTAATATTTTATATGACATTTGTCATGTGCATATTGCACAACGCAAAATGCACTATACAAAAAACAAAAGTAATAAATCGCCGAAAACGCAAAAAAGCCCTGAGGGGCCGTGAATATCACGGCGCCCCCAGGGCTTTAAGGTTATTTATTTAACCCATACATGCAGATTCTAATGGCACTACGGATTCAAGTGTTACTTGCGAATTCTATATTTCGATTACACTGCTTACGCGATTGCCGCCGCTGTCTGTCCCCTGTCCCCTGACCACTCTATGGCGTCATAGGCCTGGGCAATATTCAGCATATGATCACCGATTCGCTCGTAGTCGGTCAGCATTTCCGAATACAGGATGGAGGACTCCACATTGCAGTTTCCCTCCCGCATGCGGTCAATCTGATTCTGCCGGAACTTGCGGGTGATATCGTCAATCCTCTGTTCAATCTCAGCCACCTCTGACAGCGGGGACTGCGTATCCCCGGCAGCCGCCGCCTTCAAAAGCTCCATGCCTTCCCGGCAGGTTTCCTCCATGACAGCAAATTCCTTCCTGGCGTAATTGGAAAACTGAAGTCCTTTTGCCTCTATGGTTTCGGCATACTCCGCCAGGTTCATGGCATGGTCACCGATCCGCTCAATATTTCCCAGAATGGTATACATCCGGTTCAGGGTGTCAATATCCTTGGGCGTCTGGTCCAGCACAAGTATCTTGGAAATCTTCTGGGACAGTCTCATATTGCTTAAATCAATTTCCTCTTCCCGGTCTGCGATGGCCTGGATTCCCTCCGAAGCTCCCTCCTCCACAGCCTTGAAGCTCTGGGATACATTCTCTGCCGCAGTTGCCAGCATCCCCTTAATCTCGTCATGAATCTGGTTGATCGCAATGGTGGAGATACCAAGGTGGTGCTTGGAGGCCATAAGCCCCTCAAACCACTGGTCCGCATCCTTTACAGGAACTGCCTTATCCGGAAGAATGGCAATGGCAATCTTCTCCAGAAGGGCGCCAAAGGGCAGAAGAATCAAGGTGGTGCTGATATTGAAAATAGTATGGACATTTGCAATCTGAGCCACCGGATTATCCGGAGTCAGGCTTACCACAAAGTCCGTAAAAGGAGTCAGGATGCACAGGGTCACAAACAGGGCCGTACCAATCACATTGAACATCAGATGAATCAGGGTGGTGCGCTTTGCATTGCGGCTGGTTCCCACAGAAGCCAGAAGCGCTGTAATACAGGTACCGATATTCTGGCCGAACAGCACGAACACGGCACTGTGAAGGTTGATGACGCCGCCCATAGCCAGAGCCTGAAGGATACCCACAGACGCAGACGAGGACTGGATAATGGCTGTGAATACCGCTCCTACCAGGATTCCCAGAAGGGGATTGGAAAACTTGGTCACCATATGGATGAAGGTTTCGGAATCCCGCAGGGGAACCATGGCATCGCTCATCATGCCCATGCCGATGAACAGGACGCCGATACCGGCAATAATACCTCCCACATGCTGTACCTTTTTATTTTTCGCGAAAATCAGGGACATAACGCCCACAAAGGCGATGAGCGGAGCCAATGCTCCTATGTCCAGGGCAATCAGCTGTCCCGTAATGGTGGTACCTACATTGGCACCCATGATAATCCATACAGCCTGCTTAAGTGTCATAAGACCCGAGTTGACAAATCCAACTGTCATGACGGTTGTGGCTGAAGACGACTGAATCAGGGCTGTGATTCCTGCCCCCACCAGCACTCCCAGAAAACGGTTTGCCGTAAGGCGCTCCAGAATCTGCTTCATACGGTTTCCAGCCACAGCTTCCAGATTGGTACTCATCATCTGCATGCCGTACATGAACAGGGCCAGGCCGCCCAGCAGGCTTAAAACCAATTCTACTCCCATGTGTTTTCTCCTTTTGTCCGAGGAAATTAGCTTCTGCTATATTATCATTTTACGGATAACCTTATGTGTTCCGGAATAATTCCGGGTAAAAATGGGCAAAAATATGGCATAGCCCGCCATCCCAAACAAACGATCGCAGGTTATGCCTCCTTTATCATATTCTTGCGGCATCCGTCACACAGGGCGTTTCCCATGATATCTATAGCCTCTTTTCCTGATTATTTACCATTTCTTTACGACTTCTTTACACATACTCATTATACGGGATATTTCATATGTCGTCAATATCGTTTCCCGCCAGTAATGTAAAGTCTATGTAAATTATGTGTAAAATTTCTTCTGGAAATACATATATTTACAAATCTCCCCGCAGCAGAGCCGCACCATTATCCATTTATTGAGTATATTGTTTTTTCCTGTTATTATACATGATTTTTAAAAGACCGATGGCAAGAACTGCCGGTATCCAGCCGGCTGCGGCCAGACCCGCCTTCAAATTACCTCCTGATGCCCCTGCTATGAGTCCCACCAGCGCCGGACCGCCGGCACATCCCAGATCCCCGGCCAGGGCCAGCAGGGCAAACATGGCAGTACCGCCCCGCGGACAGCTCACGGACGCCAGCGAGAATGCTCCCGGCCACAGGATACCCACGGAAAACCCGCACAGCCCGCAGCCGGCCAGTCCCAGAACAGGGCTGGCGGCAGTGGACGCCAGCCCATAGCTGAAAATGCACAAAACGGCGCTGCCTGTCATAAAGGCGGTGAGACGGATGCGCTGGCTGTATCTGGCATACATTGCCCTGGATATGCCCATGAGAATTGAAAACATACAAGGTCCGGCCAGATCTCCCACTGTCTTTGACACATTAAGCCCTGATTCAGCAAAAGCGGAGGCCCACTGGCTCATAGCCTGTTCCGATGCCCCTGCGCAGACCATAATAAAAATAAAAAGCCAGAACAGGCTGCTTTTTAACAGTCCCCGAATCCCCATCTCCTGCCCATCCTCTGTCAGTGCCAGAATGGGAACCCGCGAAAACAGGACAGCGTTCATAACAGGGACTGCTGCCCAGAGAAGGGCCAATACCCGCCAGCTGTTCAGACCCGCTGTCTGAAAAAAGACAGTGGACAGTACCACCACGGCCACGGACCCCCAGCAGTAAAAAGAGTGCAGCAGGCTCATGGCCGCATCTTTGCGGGCCGTTGGACAGGCTTCCACAATGGGGCTGATCAGTACTTCTATGATACCTCCCCCCACTGCGTACAGGGCAACGCACACAAGCAGTCCTCCAAAATGTCCCGGAACCATATCCGGCAGAAAGCTCAGCCCGGCCAGCCCCAGGGCAGCGAACACATGAGCCGCCACAATGCATGTCCTGTATCCAATCCTGTCCACAAACCGCGCCGACAACAGGTCCACCGCAAGCTGAATGCCAAAATTCACCGTAACCAGCATAGCAATGCGCGCCAGAGATATGCCATAGCTTTTCTGGAAAGTGAGAAATAAAAGCGGAGCAAAATTATTGACCACTGCCTGGACCACATATCCCAGGTAGCTGGCATTCAATGTTTGGTTGTAATTATCTTTAAGGGCCACTTATGCGGTCCCTCCTCCCCGTTTCCTTCATTCCGTTTTCTTTATTCCGTTTCCTTCATTCCGTTTCCTTCATACCGCTTCCTTCATTCCGCTTCCGGCAAAGCCCTAAAGCGCGGCCTCATGCTCCCGGCCATAGACCTCAATCTGTGTCAGGGCAGGGAAGGGGGACGGATCGTCTGCCTTTATGAGCTGTCCGAAGGTAAGCCATGTGATACCCCTGCGCTCCAGGCTGATGATATGAGGTTCAACGCTCTTTTCAAGCTCCACTGTCTCAGAGGTTCCGTCGGAAAAGGTAAAGGTCACCTTCTCCCACCAGTTGTCATGAGGAAAGTCAGCCCTTGTATAGAGGACAATCTGGTCAAAATCCACGGGGCGGCCAAACTCCAGCGTCATTTGGGCATCGTCCTGCATATTGATTCCCCATGACTCATATGGCCACTTTCCATGGGACAGGTTTGCCGTCACACCGTCAATGGCGTTGCGGGCCGCAAACACAGCCTCTCCCCTGGTTTCCACATTGGCGTGGGCGTGGGGATAACATTCCTGGCCCCTGTGCTGGTCCATAACGTTCTTGGCCAGATTCCGGTATGATTTAATTTCATAATCCCTGGCATACCGCATAGTCAGATAGTGGCGCTCTCCTGTAAATGATTTGGGGTTATAGGATGTCTTACCCTCTGCAAAGGGAACCTCATAAACCAGCTCATTTCCCGCCCCATAGATAAAGGCTTCATCCATGGTATCATCCACACGTATGATATAGAAACGGTTCTTTTCCGGAAGAGAAAATATAATCCTGTCTCCCTCCTCATACTCACCCTTCCATGCCAGTACGGCCTGTTCCCTGCCTGCGGCCTCCGCCTTTACCGCATCGTTTTTATCCTTCACTGTAATCTGCATTCCCATATATTTACACACTCCTCTTTCCAACAATTTCTTTTGGGTTCTTTCATTCTACCATGGAGTCCCAGGGAATACCATATACAAAAAAGGCGAAATTTTATAATATTTTAAGCATTAGCGAATATTCTAATATTTACAAAACCTTCACTTTTTATTCATCAGAACCTGATATTGCTGATGGTATAATGGAAAAAATAATGAATGAAGGGGATGATTGGATGAATTGGAATGAAACATTGAGAAACAATGTAACCCGCGCCCAGGAACTGAAAACGTATATGAGGCTTACCAGCCAGGAGGAAGAACACATGACCCGAATCCTGGAACAGTTTCCCATGACAGTCACAAGATACTATCTGTCTCTTATTGACTGGAACAATCCGGAACAGGATCCTGTGTTCAGGATGTCTATACCCTCCATTCGTGAAACCGACCTGTCGGGGGACTTTGATACCAGCGGGGAGGCGGATAACACAGTGCTGCCCGGCCTGCAGCACAAGTACAGGCAGACGGCGCTCATCCTGTCCACCCACCGGTGCGCCATGTATTGCAGGCATTGCTTCCGCAAGCGGCTGGTGGGAATCCCCGGCGGCGAAACAGCCGGAAATGTGGACCAGATGGCTGCCTACATCGTCTCCCACCCTGAAATAACCAATGTGCTCATATCCGGCGGGGATTCCTTTCTGAACAGCAATCAAATCATACGCCGGTATCTGGAGGCATTCAGCTCCATTAAACATCTGGATCTAATCCGTTTCGGCACCCGCACCCCGGTGGTGCTGCCTATGCGGATTTATGATGACCCGGAACTTCTGGATATTCTGGCCCGCTATACAAAAATCAAACAAATCTATGTGGTGACCCAGTTTAACCATTCAAATGAACTGACTCCGCAAGCAGTAAAAGCGATCCGGTGCCTGATGGACGCTGGTGTCATTGTAAAGAACCAGACCGTTCTGTTAAAAGGAATCAACGATGACGCAGGGAGTCTCGGAACCCTGTTAAAGAATCTGACAAGATACGGTGTCATTCCCTATTACATTTTCCAGTGCCGTCCCGTATCCGGGGTAAAGAGTCAGTTCCAGATTCCTTTGACAGAGGGCTGCCGCATTGTGGAAGAGGCAAAAAACATGCAGAACGGCCAGGGCAAATGCATCCGCTACGCCATGTCCCACGTCACCGGCAAAATCGAAATCCTGGGCCAAATGCCCGACAAAAACATGCTTTTTAAATATCATCAGGCAAAATATGAAAAAGACCAGGGCCGTATATTCTGCGAGAAATTGGCACCTGGACAGGCGTGGCTGCAGGGGTGATACCAGACTTTGCCGCAGACTGTTTCCCGGCCCATGCAGGACTTTGCCGCAGGCAAATGTTAAGCCGCGGGACATACCCTAACAGGGGCATGTCCTGCGGCCTTTTTGTGCCGTAGGCGGCTGTATATGTAATTACATCAGTGACAGATACAGGTTCTTGATATCCTCAAAGGACGGATCCTTTGGATTGCCCGGGCGGCAGGCATCATCCATGGCGGACTGTGACAGGAAGTCCACATCCTCTGGCTTAAGGATTTCCTTTAAGTCAGCAGGGATTCCCACGTCAGCGGACAGTTTCTTTACCGCGTCCACTGCTGCTTTGCGGTATTCCTCCTGTGTCATATTCTCAACACCATCCACGCCCATGGCAATGGCAATGTCTTTAAACTTGGTTCCTGTACATGGCGCATTGTATTCCATGACGGTTGGAAGGATGATGGCATTGGCAACGCCGTGGGGGGTATCATATAAAGCGCCCAGGCCATGAGCCATGGAGTGCACAATGCCCAGACCGCAGTTGGAGAATCCCATTCCGGTCAGATACTGGCCCAAAGCCATGCCTTCCCTGCCCTCTGGCTTGTTCTCCACCGCATCCCTCAGGCTGCGGGCGATTACTTCAATGGCTTTTAAGTTAAACATGTCGGTCATCTCCCAGGCACCCTTTGTGGTATAGCCCTCGATTGCATGGGTCAGGGCATCCATACCGGTAGCAGCTGTCAGTCCCTTGGGCATGGAAGACATCATCTCCGGATCAACCACTGCCACTACCGGGATATCATGGGTATCCACGCATACGAATTTACGCTTTTTCTCCACATCCGTGATCACGTAGTTAATGGTAACTTCCGCCGCGGTGCCTGCTGTGGTGGGAACTGCAATAATCGGCACACACGGATTCTTGGTCGGAGCAACGCCTTCCAGACTTCTCACATCCTCGAATTCAGGGTTGGTGATGATAACGCCGATAGCCTTGGAGGTATCCATGGAGGAACCGCCGCCAATGGCAATGATATAATCGGCTCCGGATGCCTTGAAAGCCGCAACGCCGGTCTGCACGTTCTCGATGGTCGGGTTAGGTTTGATATTGGAATAAATCTCGTAGGCCAGTCCTGCATCCTCCAGTACCTTTGTCACCTTGCAGGTTACATTGAACTTAATCAGGTCAGGGTCGGAACATACAAAAGCCTTCTTAAATCCCCTTGCCTTTGCCTCATTTGCAATCTCCTGGATTGCACCTGCGCCGTGATAGGATGTCTCGTTTAATACGATTCTGTTTGCCATGATTTTCTTCTCCTTTACATTGACAGTACACCGCCGGACCCATCTTAAGTGTCCGTGGATTTACCTGGTTGCTTTTGTTAATATTATAACAAGTCCTGTTTTAAAATAAAAGTGACAAACATCCCTGTCTGTCACTTCAGGCTGTAGACAACTAGCCTCCTAAGGGGGCGGTTGTCTTTTTCTTTTCTCTGC